>MPLU02131532.1_pt1 | contig 48380 bp, 42 predicted proteins | sample 1617381 | NCBI WGS metagenome assembly MPLU02 (sample SAMN05944801, study PRJNA350692) | marine metagenome | biome: marine; feature: ODZ; material: water; isolation source: 90 m water sample filtered on 0.2 um supor filter | place: Pacific Ocean | collected 2012-04-08 | depth 90m m
CCACGATCCGACAGGTTACCGGGCAACCAGCAAGTCCGTCGGCCAACTGCTCTAGCCATTGATGCTGGACAACCAGTTCTTCCTCGTAAGCACCCTGGCTAAACAGTTCCAGGGCTGTGAGCAGGGCCATCAATTCCTCCTTGGCCACTTTCATCGATCTCCCCAGGCCATGACGGGGCAGTCCAGGCAACTGACTCTTTTCCAACCAGTTCTCCGGGGGATCCCACAAATCCCAATGGTCGTCCATGTCAAGCATCTGCAGAGCTGCGGCAGTCACCAGGTCCGTGCGACCACACAGGATACCGGTTGCCTGCGGACCACGAATTGCTTTACCTCCGCTAAAGGCGACCAGGTCCGCCCCCGTGGCCGGGATCGCCTGCAGGTTCTGCCGTGGAGGTAGCTCTCCAGCCGCATCAACAAGGACCGGCAATCCGCGATCATGAGCAGCCTCAACTACCGCGTCCAGCCCGGGCCGTGAACTGGGTGTCAGGACGTACAAGATCCCAGCCGTTTCCGGACCACAGGCAGCCAGGTATTCCCACACCTCAGTCCGTCGCACTCCTGCACCGGCAACCTGCTCGTTGAACCCCACTTCAACCAGGCGAACACCAGCGGCACGGACGGCATGATCGTAACCATTACGATGCTCCCGGGCGACAACAAACTCATGGGCAATGCCGCGACAGTCAGGCAGGCGTTCCATGCGGGCCACGTCCAGCCCCGTAAGAATAGCTGCCGCTCCCAACGTGAGTGCAGCCGCTGATCCGCTCGTGACCAACCCTGCTTCCGCTCCCGTCACGGCAGCAATTTGCCGACTGGCAGCAGCCTGCAACTGCTCCACGGGTACCGTTTCCTGGGCCGCGACTCGGTAAGCTTCCAATACCGCTTCAGGCAACCGTGCCCCTCCCAGTCGGGTAACCGAACCAGAAGCATTAATAATCGGCTGGATTCCCAGATCGTGATAAGTCGTCATGGTCGAATTTGGCAACTCGTACTACGGCATAAAGGGGGGAATCTCAGCAACTTCAACCCCGTCGATCATATCCTGAACAAACTTGGCAGTCCGTTCCACAATCGCATCAATCATCACCTGACCGGCAGCCGCGGTGGCTTCCAGAGGTTCCTTGTCTTCCTGGTCCTGCATCGCGTCCTCGCGCACATTTTCCGGAAATGCTGCCATGGCAAAGGCCGTTTCAAATTCCTGGGCATGCCCCGGAAAGTGTCCCGTGGCAAGATTATCCCGGGCAATATCGTCTGACAGGAATTCCCAGTAAGAACGGAAATGCAGGTTGATCTCTAAACGTTGCAGGTACTGTCCCCACATTCCCTCGCAGGGTGCCACGTTACCGCCGTGGCCATTCAATACAAGGATATTTGTAAACCCGGCATGATGCATACTGCGAATGGCATCAAAAAGAACAGCGAGCCAACTACCGGGCATGGCAGACATCGTACCAATGTGCCGCATGTGATGCTCACTAATTCCCACGCTCATGACCGGTGCCACCAACACGTGCGGAGCTAACCGGCTGGCAATTTCGTGAGAAACATGAAGACAGCTTGCCCAATCATGCTCCATGGCCAGGTGTTCCAGGTGCTGCTCGGTAGCAGCCGTGGGAATAATACAGGCCTTCAATTCTCCCGACTGCATTCGTTCGCGAAATTCACGTCGCGTATGTTTAAACAGGGATAGCTTACTAATATCGTTCTTGGACACGTGCTTTACCCCCTGCAATTGTTTCCTGTCCGAGGTCATACCAGGCCGGTCGTTCCGTCACATCCGGGATTCCTCGAATTAGCTCATTTCATTATCACTCACGACAATCTCGTCGATCGTTTTTGCCAGCTGCATGGCTTCCTTGATCGATTTCTTCATCCACTCCGCTTCCTGGCCACTGACCACCTGGCCCGATTGAATATAGGCAGCATAGATCTGAGCTGCCGCTTGAATCACAATCCCTTCGCTCGGTTGCAGTGTTAAAAAAGACTTGCTCATCCTCAAATCCCTCCACGAAAAACAACAGAACGACCACTCCGGCCCGGTACCCGCAGGAATCACGCAAACCCTGCTTTTAAGATGCAACATTTACTTTATGGCACCCTATTGCACACCTCCACCATTGTCAACAACCGGGTACAATACCGTCATAAATAATCCCCGGTCATCCCTACGTGTCTCCCTGTGGCCCTGTAAAGCGAGCCCCTAGCATGCCCAAAACAGTTGATGGAATCATCCTCGGTAGCGGACACAACAGCCTGGTCTTACAGGCTTACATGTGCCTCGCTGGACTCGACACCATCTGCCTCGAACGAAACGCTTCCTACGGCGGTGGCCTGACCACGGTGGAATACCCGCTGAACAGCGGTTTCCTGCACAACACGCATTCCTTTTACCATCGCGGACTCAATGGCCTCCCCTGGTATCGCGACCTGGAACTGGAAAAGCATGGAGCGCACTACCTCCAACCGGAATTGAACGTGGCCCTGATCACCCCGGCCGGTGAAACACTCCAATGGTGGAACCAATTTGACAAGACGGTTGCCTCCTTTGCTTCCTTCTCCGCTCGAGACGCTGAAACCCTGAAATCCTGGAGGGACGAATTTCGCCCCATCCTCGAGCAGATCCTGATCCCGGAAGCCCAGTCCCCACCCTTACCGCCTGCCGAGCGAGAAACAGAACTGAACCGATCTGCCCTGGGACGACGTCTCCTCGAGGTCAGCAAACTGTCCCCGCTGGAATTCGTTCAACAGAACTTTGAGCACCCCACGGTCCAGGCAGGTCTCCTCTTCTTCAATGGGTTGCGAGAAGTTGACCTGCGCTGCCCGGGGTTCGGCCACCACATCCCAGCCCTCCTGGCCAGTGATACCCTGGCTCAAATGTGCCGTGGAGGGAGCGCACAACTGGCCACCGGCCTGGCTACCTTCATTAAATCCAGAGGTGGCAATATTCGTTGCGATTGCCAGGTTCAATCCATCCTGGTGGAAGGGGGACGCGCGGTGGGAGTCGAACTGGCCGACGGCGAGCAAATCCACGCCCGTAAGTTCGTTGCCTCAGGACTGAATCCTCAGCAAACATTCCTGGAACTGCTCCACACGCAACATGTCCCTTCAGCATGGCATCAAAAAGCACGCAACTACCAGTACAACCTGCTGGCTCCCCTGTTCGGATTAAACCTGAACCTGACCGCACCACCTCGTTACCGTGCCTGTGATCATTCCCCGGAACTGGACCAAGCCTTCATGGTCATCCTGGGGCTGGACCACTTCGACCAGTTTCCGGAAATCGTGCGTCACCATGAACAAGGAACCATCCCCCCCACCGTCATGTGGGGATCCTGTCCCACGCAGTTTGACGCCAGCCAGGCCCCTGCGGGACAGCACACCGCATTCATGTGGGAAAAGCTGCCTTACGCCATCTCCGGGGACCCGCTTAAGTGGGACCATTACAAGAACGAGCATGGTCAACAAATGCTCGACACCTGGGATCACCATGCTCCCGGTCTCAAGGACCAGGTGCTGGACCAATTTACACGCAGCCCCCTGGACACGGAACGGTCACTCCCGAACATGGTTGGGGGTGACTTGCTCTGCGGTTCGCTGGACCACGGCCAAATCGGAGCCCACCGCCCCTTTCCCGGCGCCGGTCACTATCGCGGCCATTTGCCAGGGCTCTACCTGTGTGGTTCCTGCTGCCACCCGGGTGGTAACATTACTGGTCTACCAGGATACAACTGCGCCCAGGTCCTGTCAGCAGACCTGGATTTAGCAGCTTCCTGGCAACCTCCATCTTTACCTCAACGCTGGCCATCGGCTTGATTTTCGATTCCGCGATAGATAACGCCAGCAGGATGCTATTGATCGCGTTTACCGGCACCACCTAGTTGGTACTTAAGGACGTCAATCAGCCACCACTGGATGACCAACACGAGCAACGGTCCGATCAGCAGGATCATTTGCTCAGCCTTGGGATGTCGCAACCATTCTGGACCCTCCCTGGCTACAGTCCGAAAAAGCGAAGCCACGAAAGCAACATTGAGGACCAGCAGCACACACATTAGCAGAACGGTCCTCAACTGAAACAGGAATCCGTCGCGCTCACCCTGTCGCCTGGTTCGCCGTCGCATGATCTTACTGCCTCTTCAAAACCCGATCCCGGTAACCTATCTCACCCCGAAGGTTACTGTTGAGCATGGCAGACCGACCAAACCACCACAAGTCACCGTGGTTCCCGGCACAACTGTATCGAAAATGTCTCTTTCTCGCCCCTCTCGTCTGCTTGGAGATGTCACGGAGAATCGCTATCATGTGCTGGCCAAGCGGCGTACTCAATTTCACAGCAGCAATCGCCCCGAGAGATGGGAGAAACAACCAAGATGGCTGATTATCGCACAGAACGCGATTCGATGGGTGACGTTCAGGTCCCCGCCACGGCTTACTATGGTGCCCAGACGCAACGTGCCGTGGAGAATTTTCCAATTTCCGGCTGGTCGCTGGCCCCGCCACTGATCCATGCCATGGGATTGGTCAAGTTTGCCTGTGCAACCGCCAATCGTGACCTGGACAAACTGACCGGCAGTGGCAAAAACCCCTTGAACGACGACCAGGTAAACGCATTGCTGGCAGCCTGTCGCGAAGTCACGGAAGGAAAGCTGGATGACCAGTTTCCTGTCGATGTGTTTCAAACGGGTTCCGGGACTTCCAGCAACATGAATGTCAACGAGGTGATTTCAAATCGCGCCATTGAAATCCTCGCCGGGGACCGTTTCAGCCCGACCAAGGACGTCCATCCCAATGATCACGTCAACATGGGACAGAGCACGAACGATACCTTTCCCACTGCGATTCACGTGGCCGTGGCAGTTGAGACAAGCGAACGTCTGATACCGGCGTTACAACGCCTTACCGAGACCTTGCAAGACAAAGCCGCTGAATGGGACCAGGTCATCAAGATTGGTCGTACTCACTTGATGGATGCCACTCCCTTGCGACTGGGCCAGGAGATCGGTGGTTTTGCCCGGCAACTGGAACTTTCCACGGAACGTGCCCAGCGGGCTATCCACAGTGTTCGGGAACTGCCCGTAGGCGGTACCGCCGTTGGGTCCGGCATCAATACCCATCCCGAGTTCGGCTCACGGGTAAGCGGCGTGATTGCACAGGAAACAGGAATTGACTTTGTCGAGGCAACCAATCACTTCGAGGCCAATGCGCAGCGTGATGGCCTGGTGGAATGCCATGGTCAGTTGCGGGTGATCGCCTCGACCCTCTTCAACGTGGCCAATAATATCCGCTGGCTGGGATCAGGTCCGCGTTGCGGATTCTACGAGGTCCAACTTCCAACACGACAGCCCGGCAGTTCCATCATGCCCGGCAAGGTAAATCCCGTGATGAGTGAAAGCATGATGCAGGTAGCGGCTCGCGTGATGGGCAACGATACCACCATCGCCATGAGTGGTGCCGCAGGGGGACAGTTCCAGTTGAATATCATGATGCCGGTAATGGGCCAGGCAGCCCTCGAGAGCATCCAGCTACTAACAGCAGCCACCCAGGCCTTCGTTGATTTTTGTGTCGACGGCATGGAAGCCAATGTGGCCGCATGCGAGGCTGCTGTGGAGCAAAGTCTTTCGATGGTGACCAGTCTTAATCCGCATATTGGTTACGAAAAAGCTTCCAAGCTGGCCAAGGAGGCCTTTCAATCCGGAAAGACGATTCGCGAGTTGTGCCAGGAAGAAGAAATCCTGCCCACCGATACACTCGAAGAAGCACTCGACCCCTTCCGTATGACCGAACCGCAGGAATAACGAATGGCGGACAACGGCCAGGAACGTTACGGATGCCTTGCCAAGAACGGAGCAATCTGGTTCAACTCACTACGAATTGCCTCCAGCAAGTTCGTGACATCCTGCCGGGACAATCCTGGTTGCTCGCGATGACCATATGGCGGTGGTAATGCCAAGGCCATTTCCAGTTTCTGCTGAGCTCCCTGTAAATCCTCCTGGACAAGTAACAGGGCGCCGAAATTCGTAGCCGGAAGCTGCTCGACCTGACGGTTTCGCAGGGTCGCACGTAAGTAGAGCAACTGGGCGTAATACGTGCAGTAAGTGGCTTGGGGGCGGAGATCGATCAATTTCTGCTCGATCGGCAACCGGTATTCAATCTCTGTCAGCAGGCCCGACACCACGCCACTGTCCAATCGGTTCGCAGCCATGCTCGCCTGGTATACCTGGAGCGGGGAAAGTCGCTCGAAACCAGCCGACCAGAAGGTGACCGTCAACAATCCGATCGGAACCAGGAAATAAACACACTGCCGACCCAACGTACCCAGTACCGACAGGGACCCCTGACGATCCCACCAGGAACCCCGAGTCTCGGTATCTGCCTGCGCAGCAGCGGTCGTGCCTGCCATGTCCAGGTTTTGTCGATTCTCCTTGTGGCGTACCTTCCAAATAAATCCATCGTAGTAGTAATGCAAGAGGGTGGAGGTGAACACCACGGCTCCCAGGAACACGACAATCCACTTGGCAACCAATCCCATGTCGACAAATGGTTTACCCGCGGAGACGAACGGTACGATTAAACGATTACCGGTGGACGATAAGATAAACCCATAAAGCAGGCAGAGGGCCACATAGGCACCTAGTACGACCAGGGCAAGGCCTCCCTGTTGTCCAAAAGTACGCTCAAAAGGTCCCGAACGCTCCTTGGCATTACGGCGAGCCAGGCTGCGATTGTATTTCCAGACAATCGCCAGGTACTGGGAAACATGCACCATCCCCAGGGCCGCAAATCCCATGGCAAACGTCCACTGGGGTACCAGCATTCGGATAATCGGATTGGGAACGTAGGCCACGTACATCACGGCAAAGGTGGTCAGGACTAGACATACCTTTGCAGAACTAACGTAGTACCCCTTGCCGCGACACCAAATCAAGTAGGCCAGGTAAACAACCGACATGGCAATCGACAGCGCCAGGGTCACCCACTGCATGACCTGCAAACCCTGCATGGGCAGCCAATCCAGCAGCGGAATCCCATGTCCAACATGTAACCGGTAAAGGATATCCGGAAGCCAATCTGCGGTAGCGATCATGATAAAAACAAACCAACTCGCACAGATGCCATAGTCCATCCATGACGCCAGCTTGCGAGGAGCGGAGTTATGCCGATCGTAGATTCGCATGAACCCATAATGCTGCATCAGGAAATGCCAGGGATCCCAAAGCATCAGGACCAGGTTGATGTACAGGATGAAACCAATATCAAGGTCACTGGAAATCACGTACCAAGCCAGCAAAAAGGAAGCCGCCAGTGGCACCACGGGCCCCAGCAACAGGCTCCACCGAAACCGACGAACCAGATCTCGATCCCCGTAGATACGTATGAACGTGGGCAGGTGATGCGCGACATTAAAGATCACGAAAATACTCAGCACGGCTGTAATACCCTGCTGGACAGCAACCTCGGGAGACGATCCATAACGACCGGTCGAAACACGATAGACCAGGTGATAGGTCGCCACGGCCCAGAGTAGTCCCAGCACGGGCGCCGCCACGATCAACAGGAAATCCAGGACCGGACCGATAACCCAGTTCTGGCGTAACGTTGAGGGTGCCGAATCCTGGGTCGGCATGCTACTGGCCATGAAAATCCTCGAAAAAAAGAACTGCCACGAAAAGGGTTATCGTCACGTAACATATTCCAGAACCACGGATAACTTATATATTTTGGCAGGTGCTCCTGTTTACGACAAGATAATTACCAGCGTCCGGTCGAAAAACAAAATCAATACTTGCTGCTATAATATCGTTTCTTCCTGCTGGTTCCCAATAAATACGGTTGGCCCGCAAGAGCTATAACCCGTAAACTGTAGCCACGACTGGCTGGCTGTCGAAGTGGCTTGTCTACCACGAGAAAAATCGCTTCCCGAGAAACATTTTCCATTAAGATCATGACAGCAGTACCCTACCCGCGGCGAGGCAATCTCTCCGGCCCCCTGCTCGGGCTGATTTGTGGACTCCTTGTCCTGGCCGGACTGCTGTTCTGGGTTTTTCGACAGGACAACTCCGGACAACAACCTCCGAATCCCGACAACCAACCTACGGCGAAAAAAGATCATCACGAACGGTTCCTGGGTAGCAAGAGTTGTGCCGAATGCCATGCCGATATCTACCAGTCCTATCAGCACCATCCCATGGCCAACTCCATCAGCCGACCAGTCAAAGCAACCATGATCGAGGATTACCAGCAGCATACGTCCTTTATCAGTGGTGGCCGCCGCTACCGTGTCACGTTACCCGGCAACGAGAATTCCACTCAGACGGACACGGGTTCACAAGATCAGCATTTCCCTCGGCATCACGAGAAAATGGTGGCTGAGGATGGCCAGGATATTTACGACCAATCGGTTCCCATTTCCTTCGTGATTGGCTCCGGATCTCGTGGACGATCTTACCTTACCCAGGATCAGGAACGTCTTTACCAATCCCCTATCACCTGGTACGTCCAGGATCAAACATGGGACCTGTCTCCCGGTTATGTTCCAACCGGACACCAGCGGTTCGAACGCCTGGTGACGGAGTCCTGCCTGTCCTGTCATGTCGGCATGATTAATTTCGTTGGCGAGCAAACGAACCGTTACGATCCTGTCCATCCTTTCCAAGAACCCAGTATCGGCTGCGAACGATGCCATGGCCCCGGCGGACAACACGTAGATGCCCACCACCAGGGAAAAGTAAAGGACGATCAGTACATCGTAAATCCCGAGAAGCTGGCACCCCGGGAACGCAACAGCGTCTGCTACCAGTGCCACCTATCCGGCAAACATCGTGTCCTGCGTTATGGCAAACGAGCGCGTGATTTCCGACCAGGCCAGCCTCTGCGAGATACCTGGACTGTTTTCGTCAGCGGAACTGGCGTCGATAAACAACAACAGGCGCGATTGACCAGCAATGTAGAGCAGATGCATGCCAGCCGTTGCTTCCAGGAAAGCAACGGAAAAATGGGGTGTATCTCCTGCCACGATGCTCATTACCAGCCTAAGCCTGAGGCCCGCGCATCGTTTTATCGTGCCCGCTGCCTGCAATGTCACCAGGAGCAAGGGTGCTCCCTACCGGCGGCTGAGCAAGCGGCTGCACCGGCCTTGAATTCATGTACTTTTTGTCACATGAAAAAATTGACCACCAGTGACATTGCCCATTCGTCCCAGGCCGATCATCGCATCCTGCGATTCCCTGCCAGCAGTCCCAAACCAAAAGAAGATTCCAAGCCGGGCATGACCGGTAAAGAGCGGGTATCCTGGAATCTCTTCGATGGTGCTGTCGATACACTACCCGCCTGGGATAAAGAGAGGGCAGTGGCGATCGGACGTTTTCACGAAGCTGTCAAGAACAAGGACACCCAGGCCATTCAACGATCCCGCGACAAGCTGATTAAAGTCGTCAAGCAGGTCCCCAACGATTACGAAGCAAGAATGGAACTGGCACAGACCTTTTATCGACTTGAGCAGTACGAGAAAGCGCTGGAACACGTCGAGATCGTACTCGAGGCAAAACCAAACTACGAGGAAGCTCTCGCGCTGGCTGGTTTCGCAGCTCAGCTTACGAACCAGTTCCAGGACAGCATCGATTACTTTTCACGAAAACTGGCGCTGAACCCCCGGGATGCCAATCTCTACATCATGCTGGCCGAAATGGTTGGCCAGCAACAAGATCTCCGCTCGGCCATTAAAATCCTGAACCAAGGCCTGGAAATCGATCCTTCGAGTATTATCCTGCACTCCCTGATTGCCGACTGGTATCGCCGCATCGGACAAACCGAAGAAAGCCAGCGTCACCTGGATTTAATTGAATCGATCCGACACTCCATGCAGCGAGACGAGGCAGCCTCGCAATCGGAGCCGAAATAAAACCACCGGTTTCACAGTAAGCAACTCTAGCTAGTTAATGGTTCCAACGCATGGCTGATACACCGCTAATCCTGGGTGTTGATGGAGGAGGTTCCAAGACCATTGCCTGCCTGGCGCAGCTAGACCTCGACGGAAACGAATCGGGATGGAACCTATTGGGCCAAGGTCGATCGACGGTTTCAAATCAACAGGCTGCTGGCCAAACGCACGCCACCCAGGCCCTTGAAGAAGCCATTACCCGGGCCTTTGACGACGCCAAACTTTCCGTGCAGCCGATCAGTAGTATCTGCCTGGCGCTGGCTGGATGTGACCGAGCCAGCGACAAGATTTTCATTCGCGAATGGGCAAACAAATTCATTCCCGCCAAAGAGCTCTGCATCGTCAATGATGCTGAACCCCTGTTAGTCGCCGGTACGCCGAATCAATGGGGTATTACCTTGATTGCCGGAACCGGTTCACTGAGCTGGGGACGCAATGCGTCCGGGAAAACCGCGCGGGCCGGCGGCTGGGGTTACTTGATCGGTGATGAAGGCAGTGGTTTTGCCTGTGGCCAGGCAGCCCTTCGCGCCGCAACTCAAAATGCAGATGGCCGTGGACCAGCCACCACGCTGCTACCGAAGCTACTGGAATACTTCCAGTGCCAGGAACCAGCAGAACTGGTCACCGCGGTTTACCAGCGCGACCAGCCCCAGTCAGAAATTGCCGCCCTGGCCCCACTCGTGATGGCAGAAGCGATTGCAGAGGATTCACTGGCACTGGGGATTGTCACGCAGGCAGCCCAGTCACTGGCAACCATGATTGAATCCGTGGCTGGGCAACTGGCACTGACCGCTCCGTTCCCCCTGGTCTTGGCAGGTGGACTTCTCACCAGCAACCCGTTGTTACAGGACCTGGTTTGCCAACAACTCCGAGACCGTGACCTGGCGCCGGGGCCCATGCAGGTACTGACGTCTGCAATCGAGGGAGCGTTGCAATTAGCACAACAGATGCACCAATCCTGACCTCTGTTGAGCCGGTCGAACTACCCCTAGAATGGAAAGCGTCCACAGGTTGCAGGCAAGACCATTCCCATGAACACCCAGTTGAATTTTCGCCCCGCTACGACGGCCGATCAACCAGGAATTATTGACCTGGTCAATCGCGTCTACGAGGAATACGGTGACCGCATCTGTCTCGAGGAGGCTGATGCTGACCTGCTTGACCTCCAGGGATTTTATCTCCAGCCGGGGGGAGAATTCATCGTCCTGGAAAAAAACGACACGATCCTGGGCACACATGCCCTACTACCACTGGCCGATCAGCCCGGTTGCTGTACATTTCGACGTCTTTACCTGGACAAATCGTTGCGAGGGGAGTCCTGGGGAGAACAGCTGATGCAATGGGCCCTGGAACGGGCGTCAGCACGAGGATTCCAACGCGTCGAATTCTGGTCTGACACACGTTTTGAGCGAGCTCACCGTTTCTTCCAACGACTGGGATTCCAGCCCGATGGTCGCGTGCGTCAAATGACGGATGGCTGGATTGATTACCAGGAATATTTTTTCTCTCGTCCGCTGGATGACATATCTGCGACAATCTCGAATCCCCAGTTTGACAAGGCAGGGGAAAACGTCGATCATGACGGGACCAACGGCTGAACTGGAAGCCACCGATGCGTGTATTCCAGTCTCCATAACCCTGGCCTGTTCAGCTCACAAGAGAAGGAACTTCGACGTGCTTCACTTACGTACCCAACGCCTGGCAATCCGATTATTATCCTGCGTTTCCCTGGCCCTGTTGATTGCCATGGCCAATGTCAGCCAGGCAGCTGACCCCGTGAAAGTCACCAGCATTGAAGGCATCACGCAGTATCAGCTGGACAATGGTTTGCAGGTATTACTTTACCCGGATCCATCGAGCCCGAAAGTCACGGTCAACCTGACCGTATTCGTTGGTTCTCGCCATGAAGGTTACGGTGAAGGTGGCATGGCCCACCTGCTGGAACACATGCTGTTCAAGGGAACTCCTACCCATCAGAACATCCCCAAGCTGTTGCAGGAGCGAGGCGCTAATTTCAATGGTACGACCTCCCTGGATCGCACCAATTATTACGAGACGTTTACGGCCTCGGACGAAAACCTCGAATTCGCCCTGAAGCTGGAAGCCGACCGCATGGTCAACAGCAATATTCGCGGAGAGGACCTGCAATCAGAAATGACCGTGGTGCGTAATGAGTTCGAACGCGGTGAGAACTCACCCAGCCGAATCCTTATGCAACGCATGCGTGCGATGGCATTTGAGTGGCACAATTATGGCAAATCAACCATCGGTAATCGCAGTGACATTGAACGGGTACCCATCCCGAATCTGCGCAGTTTTTATCGCAAGTATTACCAGCCCGATAATGCCATGGTCGTCATTGCAGGAAAATTCGATACGGCCAAAGCCCTGCAGTATGTCCAGAAATATTTCGGCGCCATTGCCAAGGCCGAACGAGAACTCCCCAACACCTACACCGTTGAACCCGCCCAGGATGGAGAACGGTCTGTCACGTTAAAGCGCGTGGGAGACATCAACCTCGTCGCCGTCTCTTACCATGTCCCCGCCGGACCGCATCCCGACTACGCGGCCGTCGATGCACTGGGATACATCCTGGCGATTGAACCTGCCGGTCGACTCTACAAGTCCATGATCGAAACCAAGAAAGTAACGGCCATGTACGGTGGCAGTTCGCCCCAACACGATCCCGGCCTGTTAACAATGCTGGTTGAAGTTCCCAAGAAAGGTACGCCACTGCCTGAAGTTCGTAAACTCCTTCTCTCCGAGATCGAAAAAATCGGCACGGAAGGCGTTTCACAGGAAGAGGTGGACCGCGTGAAACGGCAAATACTTCAACAACGCGAACGCTCGCTGGCCAATAGTACCCAGATAGCCCTCGGGTTGAGTGAATGGGCCGCCCAGGGGGACTGGCGCCTTTTCTTTATCTACCGGGATCGAATCGAGAAAGTGACTGCCGCTGACGTCAAACGCGTTGCGGCCAGCTACCTCCGTCCGAATAATCGGATCGTGGGGATCTTTGTTCCCTCCGAGAAATCAGAACGTGTTGCCATTCCCAGTACGCCCGATCTCAAGACGCTGGTCGACAACTACAAGGGGCGCCAGACCATTGCCGCGGGAGAGGTTTTCGATCCTTCCCTGGAGAACATTGAAAAACGCGCTGAACGCGGCGTCCTGCTGGATGGCATCAAGATGGCCTTGCTACCCAAGAAAAGCCGTGGTGAACAGGTTCGCCTCTCCCTGACGATTCGATATGGCGATGCCGATTCACTCAACGGGTTACAAGGTGCCTGCCAGTTACTACCGACACTCATGATGCGTGGTACCCAGTCACTTTCACATGAAGAATTCACCGACAAGCTGGATGAGCATCAGACGGTAATGAGTGCCAGTGGTGGCCTCGGATCAGTCACCTTCAGTCTCCAGACCAAGCGCAAGGAGATACCAGCTGCCCTCGAGTTACTGCGACAGGCCATGCGTGAACCAGCCTTGCCGGCTGACCAGTTTGACATCCTGAAACGAGAACGAGCTGCGGCACTGGAAGGCCGTCAAACCGATCCTCAAACCGTGGCTCGCCAGACGCTGCAACGAAAACTATTCCCCTATCCGAAGAATGATATTCGCCACATCCTCCCCATTGCGGGAGTGATTGACCGATATGAAAAGGTCAAGCTTGCCGACGTCAAACGTGTCTACAACGATTTCCTTGGAACCGGAGCGGGGGAACTGGTTATCGTCGGTGATTTCGATCCGAAGCAAACCTTGCCCTTGCTTAAAAAATCACTTGCTTCCTGGGAATCCGAATACAGCTATACGCGAATTGGTCAAAAGGCCTTCACCAACGTGGCAGGCGGCCCGCAGACAATCCAAATCCCGGATAAAGCAAATGCCGTTTACTACGCCGGCAGCGTCATTCCCATGTCCCAGCAACACCCGGATTATCCTGCCCTGAAACTGGGAATCTATATTCTCGGTGGGGGATCACTGTCATCCCGACTGGGAGATCGGATCCGCCAGAAAGAAGGGCTCTCCTACGGTGTCGGTTCCGGCTATTCCGGCAACTGGTTCGACGACGTCAGTCGACTGACCATCGGAGCAATTTCGAATCCCCAGAATTCTGCCCAGGTCGTCAAATCGATCGGAGAAGAGATTGACCTGCTGGTCGCCAAGGGAATTACCGAACAGGAACTACAACAGGCCAAGAAAGGTTACCTGCAGAGCCTGGCTGTGCAACGGACTAGTGATGGCAGCATCCTGGGCCTGCTCGCCGGTTCCCTTAACAACAAGACCACCATGGCCGATCAAGCCAAGTACGAAGCAGCCGTGGGCCAACTTACGGTACAGCAAGTTGGTATGGCACTGAAGAAACATATCAACCCGAAACGCCTTGTCATTATCACCGCGGGAGACTTTACCAAGGCAAAAGAGTCCGATCCCAAACCACCAGGAAAAAAATAATTCCGGCTTCCTGGAAGTCGTGGCACTGCACCAAACGATCGGAGTTAACGTCGCCCTGGAGATACCCTGCGTAAGCTAGCTTGGAATCGAGACGGTTATCCTTGCCCCAGCTGCAACCCATCTCAAAGATGGCTATATGAACCAACCCGTGGGCGTTGCGTACACAGAGAAACGGATTTTTTCGGGCTAAAGGTGACACGGATGATTTCCAGATTGCGCTTGCGCATCCCCCTGCGACTTGCTTGCTGGGGTCTTTGTTGTTTACTGCTACACAGTTACTTGACGCTTCCCTCGTTAGAAGCACGTGTTACCGTAGACGCCATCCCGGCGCAGCCCTTTGGGATTGCTGAAATCGTCATCGATTTACCGGCCGCCCCACAGCCAGGCGGCTTTGATACCAGCGAATTTTACCTGGCTGAATCTCACGGTCGTGCCCTCTACCCGGTATTCACAGAAGGTCGTTTACGACGTGCCGTCGGTGGTATCCTTGGCACTGGAGACGCTCGCACACCGACCACGATCTCCATTCTTTTTCTCTTTACCGGAGCGGATCCTCTCGAAATTACACTCCATACACCCAGCCCTCAGTTAATGACCATTCAACCTCGTCCCCAGCCTCCCCGGGTTTACGAGCGTACGATCAAACGCTGGTGGCGTGAGTACCATGCCGCCGTTCGAGAACAGGAAGCAATGGGAGACTATCCTCCTGTCGTGCAAACCTACCTGACATCCATGCTGTCGCGACGACTTGCCATCGCCCCACCACTGCGCAGCCGTGTGAAAAAGCGATCTGCCGACCCGGTCCACAATTCACTGGAGATGCTGCTGGGGCTGGAAGGTTTACGCTTAGCCGCCTTGAGAAAAACTTCCCTGGGGGAACGAACCGTGGGCGGACCTGCTGATCGTCCACTCCCCCCCTTCATCCAACGCCCACTCCAGGTCTCTCGACCACCGGCCGATCAGGTCACCGTGGAAGAGATCGCGAGCCATGTACCGCGTGAATGTTTTTATGTCCGCTTCGGCAATTTCACCAATTACCTCTGGCTTGACCGACTAGTAAGCGATTACGGCGGCGACCTTAATCGCATGGTTACCTTGCGCGGACTCGCAACCGGGACCAGTGAAAAAATACAGCAACAGTTAGCCTTGAAAAAGTCTGCCCTGGCAGGCATTCTTGGCAGCCAGGTCATCCGAGACGTAGCAATCATTGGCCGAGATACCTTCGTGCAGCAGGGTGCCGCAGTTGGCGTACTCTTCCAGGCACGCAACGATTTCCTGGCTCTTGATCTTAAAAAACAGCGTTCTGCTGCACTGGAGCGAGAAGAAAAGAATGGTGCGACCCTGCGGACCGTCCAATTGGCAGGCCAGGAGGTTTCCCTGCTATCGACGCCTGATAACCGCTTGCGATCGTATTATGCGGTCGATGGTGCATTCCACCTGATCACCACCTCGCGGTCCATCGCGGAACGATTCCTGGCAATGTCCACCAACAGAGAATCCCTGGGAGCCACAGCAGAATTCCAACAGGCCCGACAAACGCTGCCTGTCAGCCGTGATGATACGGTCTTCGTCTATTTCTCTTCCTTCTTTTTGCAAGGGCTCCTCAGTCCCCAGTACCAGGTCGAACTGCCGCGCCGCTTGCAAGCTGCCACGGATCTGAAACTCATCCAGTTAGCCAAGCTGGCTGCCGCCACCGAAAAAGTTCCAGGCCAAACTGTCGACGAGTTGATTCAACGGGGGCTACTACCATTTCATTTCGGACAACGTGTTGATCGAAGTCGACCCATTACCCAGAACGGACATCCCGCAGACTCCCTACGCGGTGCCCCGGGCAGTTTCCTGCCAATCCCCGACGTGACGATCACGGGCATTACAGCCCAGGAAGAAACCACCTGCCAACAAACCATCCAGCACTACCAGGACCACTGGAAACAGATGGACCCTGTAATGATTGGGATGAAACGACAAAAGCTGGACGAAAAAGGAAGGGAACGCCTTGTCATCGACGCCCGCATCGCACCCCTGGATGAAACGAAGTATGGTCGCTGGGCCTCGATGCTGGGACCTCCCGCCAAGTACCGGATCAGTGAACCAGACGGAAATGTGATCTCGGTACAGGCTTCCCTGCGTGGCGGCCTGGTCTTTCCGGACGTCCCACCCCACACCATGTTCCTGGGAATTCGCGATTCAATACCTCCCACGGATTTGAAGCTGGATGGACTCTTCAAGACATGGTCCGTCTTAAAAACCACCCCGGGTTACCTGGGCGCTTGGCCACAAACCGGTCTCCTTGACCGCCTGCCATTGGGCCTGGCTGGACAACCTGACATAAACGGGTTTTCACAATTCCCATTGGGTCTCTGGCGAAAGCAGACCGGGGATGGTTTCTCCGTGATTGGTTTTGATCCCCGGTTACTGGGGCAAGTCGCTCCGCAACTAAAGGTCGAACCCACCGAGACAGCTGCCCAGGTCCGAATTCGTATCGGCGACCTGTCACAGGCCCGATTCGCTCAGTGGATCAACGCCCTGAACTATGAACGCGCACGCCAAACCTCAACTGGCAACATCCATTTACTCCATCTACTCACCCAGCAGTTTGGAGTACCACGATCCCAGTCCATGACGATTGCGGAAGACCTTCTCCAGGCACGTCTGGCCTGCTCACTGGGCGGAGAATACAAGCTGGCAACCACACCCAACGGCAGCACCCGCTGGTACTCGACCAGTGGGCCAACAGGCGTCCCCGCTCGTATCCCCAAGGATTACCAGGCTCCCTTGCTAAGCTGGTTTCGGGGACTGGAGTCAAGTCTTACCCGTCAAGGCAACCAGGTCATGCTGCACGCGCAACTGGATATCGAACGCCAGGACCGTTCCAACTAGCCGTAATTCAGTCGAGATGGCGAATCCCTGGCGATCGGCACATCCAGCAACATGGGCCCGTCTGCCTGGAAGGAATTCTTGATCCAGTCCGTTACTTCGTCCGGTTCCGAAGCTCGGTGGGCTGAGACACCCAGTGACTGAGCCAGGGCAACAAAATCAATCTCCGGCTGTCTCAGGTCCATTCCTTCAAAGTTACCTTCCGCTGCCTCCGGCAAATCAAGAACATTGGAACAGACCTTGAGAATCTGGTACTGGGCGTTGTTGCAAATCACGAAACGCACGGGAATCTTGTGGTGAGCCGCAGACCAAAGTCCCTGGAAACCGTACATCGCTGCACCTTCTCCCAGTAAGCCCAATACGGGCCGCTCTGGCCAGGCCAACTGGGCACCGATGGCACACCCCAGTCCCCAGCCCAAGGCCCAACCTCGATGCCCAAAGTAGCTGGACTGATCAGTTAATTTCCCCAATCGCTCCAGGGTTGTATTCGTCGTGGTCACGGCTTCCTCGACCACGGCAATATTTTCCGGAACAGCCCGCGCCACAGCATCCATGAGTGTCAATGGAGTCATGGGGCGATGGTCCGCCTGTGATCGGATCGTCTCGCGCAGCGTCTCCCGCTTGGCTGCATGCTGCTGACCATATTCCTCGGCACGCTGCTGTGCCTGCGTTACCTCTCCCGGGGTCATCTGGCTGTCCAGCAAATCCGCAATCCCCTCGAGACCCGCTCGCGTGTGTCCCCAAAGCCCAACAGCCACCGGATAATTCTTACCAATTTGCCAGGGATCTTCATCAAGGTGAATCAGTCGCACGTGCTCCGGAATTGCCCGCGAAGGCTCGTGGTAAATATACTGTCGAAACAGGTCCATCCCCGTCACCAGCAAGACGTCAAATTCGCTCAGCCGATCACGGACTTCAGGGGACCAAAGCGGTAACCCGTGACCATTGAGTGGATGGTCACTGGGAAAAGCCAGCCGTCCGTGCGTCGTCCCGGATTCGGTCATTACCGGAGCTCCCAGCTGCTCGGCCACACGAACCAGTACGTCCATGGCCTGGCGTTCCGACACACGGCTGCCAGCCAGGATTCCAGGATTCTTAGCCTGCCGTAATAGCTCAACCGCCTCCACGAGAGATTCGTGCGAAGGTCGAATCGCAGGATCCGGCAAGTGAATCGGTGAGGTATCGAGGGATTCTGACCATTCCATCTGTACGTCCACGGGCATCGATAGGAAAACTGGCCCCGTCGGTGGCGTTAATGCCGTCTGAACCGCTCGTCTCAACGCCGCCGGCAAATCCTCTACGCGTGACACCTCGACCGCCCACTTGGTCCACGGTCGAGCCACGGAAACCATGTCTCCGCCAAGAATAGGCTCTTCGAACTGGAGGCGACGGTCCTGCTGACCTGCCGTAACCAGTAACGGGGTCCCTTCACGAAAAGCGTTGTACAACATTCCCATCGCGTTGCCTAAACCGCAACTGATATGGAGATTGACAACGCCGAGCGACCGCGAGGCCATGCTATAGCCATCGGCCATGGCCATCACGGGAACTTCCTGTAACCCCAGGATGTATTGCAAGCGGCGATCCGTGACCATCGCATCATTCAAGGGGAGTTCGGTTGAACCGGGATTGCCGAAAATATACTGCACGCCAAATTCGGCCAGCATATCCAGGAAAGCCTGGATCCCTGTACATGCCATCGATTAACACCGTATTAAATCAGCTGACGTGTGCAAGTAGCATCCCAGCCACTTAACGCATCACTAAGATAAAATCCCGCTACCCTGCAGGAACACCACCCACCTCTTCAACCGTAACACGCTGTTTCTTCAAGCACAATCATACCGCGCCGCGAAAAGGTTGAAGAACCAGACGATTGCCACTACAGCATCAAAGATCCCGGCTATGAAAGAACCGTCGTCTTTCGGTTAATGGTTACCGTCATTCTCTGCATGACGCCCTGACCATCCGCTGCTCTTCCATAATGGCTGGGCCTGTGATTCATGAGAAGCAGCGATCACTGCCTCCTCGGGCACGGCGACATGCCCCCTGGCATCCTGCCCACTCATCGCCATGGGAGAGACCGGTAGACCAGCTACCCTGCTCGATGCCATGGGATGTCCCATGCAGTCATCACACGGTTTCGGCGGATCACTACGCCATTCACCCCAGTAAACTTCTTCACAACCCGCGCCACAAGTCAGGCAACTGAGTAGCCGCTGCCACCCGGGAAAAATTCGACAACGGCAGTTATCAACCGCACCGCAACTGTTGCAAGCAGTTGCAGACACCACGGTACCAGATGAATCAATCGTCGACGGCAAGGTCGAGACACCACGCTGAAGATAGGCACCTCCGGGCGCACAACCACTCAATAATCCAAGCGACAGAAGCAAGAATCCTGATTTCACAACACCAGGATATTTTCTCTGCACAGCGGGCATTCCATTCCCCTTCTTTCAAGAACGACGATCGACTACCAGCTCTATCGACCAATCATGCCCGCATAATCGATAAAAACTATCTAATCGTCACATCTTAACAGGCAGACAACGAACCCAAGAGAAGCTCCAGGTATCGATTTCGATGCTAGCTACTCGCAACTGCAGCCACCAGGCGATCACCCATTTCTCCGGTCGTCAGGTTTCCGCCAAGATCCGGTGTTCCTTCACCGCTCTGCAAAACCTGGCCGACCGCCTGCCGAATTAATTCAGCAGCCGACTCTCTTTCCAGGTGATCAAGCATCATGGCTGCGCTGAGAACAGCTGCAATCGGATTGGCAATTCCCTGGCCAGCGATATCAGGTGCAGATCCATGTACGGATTCAAACATCGATGGGTACTTACGTGAAGGATCCAGGTTGCTACTGGGAGCCAAGCCTAGGCCGCCACTAATAATTCCACCCAGGTCCGTCAGCAAGTCACCGAAAAGATTGGAAGCAACGACGACGTCAAAAGCCTCTGGGCACCGGACGAAATTCATCACCGCGGCATCGCAATGCTGCCGCGTAGTTTCCACGTCTGGATACTCGCCCTTGATTTCATCCAAGATCTCATCCCACAGAACGAACCCGTATCGCTGGGCATTGGATTTAGTAATCATGGTCAAATGATTGCGACGTGTGCGAGCCAGGTCAAATCCGAAACGAAGGATTCGTTCGATCCCATGACGCGTATGGATAGCCGTCTGGACCGCAACCTCACCGGGTGTCCCGCGTCGAAATCGCCCTCCATTATTAACGTATTCGCCCTCGGAGTTTTCTCGAATCACGACCAGGTCAATGTGCTCTGACGTCTTGTCTGTTAACACGCTGCGCAAACCGGGATAAAGCCTCGCCGGTCGCACACAGGCATACTGATCGAAAACCTGCCGAATCCGAACCAGTGGTGCGAGTGTCTCGTGATCCGACAGTTTCTCTGGCCATCCCACGGCCCCCAGGAGAATCGCATCAAACTCTTTCAACACATCCAGGTAATTATCCGGTACCACCGTACCGGTCTGCCTGTAGAACTCGTATCCCCAGGGGAAGGATTCCATTTCCAGTTGAAACGTCCCGTCTTTTTCCTCTGCAGCTCGCAGCACACGAATCGCCTGATCAATGACTTCAGGACCGATCCCATCACCTGGATAGACTGCAATTTTATAGTTTTTTGTTTTCATTTTTTCTTCTTCACATCGTGACCATTTGCCTCTGGATCGACTTCTGCTGTTTCCTGGCGGAACCTGTCTAATTCGTGTTTCAGTTTGCCGTAAGCAACCAGGTGCTCCGCCTCCAGTTCTTCCAGGTAGTTACGGGAACTCTGCAGATCTGCCATTGCTAACATTCCCACGAAACAGATCAAGACCAGGACAACAATCCATAAAGCCACCTGGTAAAGGACACTCGAGACCAGGGGACTGAGCGCAATCAGCAATCCGACCAGTAACAATGCCCCGTTAATGTTTCGCCGACGTCGATCCAGTTGCACGAAATAATCATGGTTCCTGATTTCCTCGGGCAGTTCGCCCCTTTCCCGTCGGTCCAGGAAACTGCGCCATATCAACCAGGTTGCGAGTACCGAAAGCAGGAGCCCCGTGACAATACTTTCCCACATGATTCATTCACTGCGCTACAGGTACCGGCAAAACAGATTCCGTCATTTTAACTGACGGAGCCACTCGTGAACTACCCACCCAACCCGGGCCAATGAGACTGCCGAGCAGTGATCAGGATTATCCTGCCGGGTATGCCAGTAGGAAGTTCGCCAACCAGGTCGGGGGTAATCAAAATCGATAATGTCACAGGTGGGAATACGAGCGATCTCGTTCAAAGGCAGATGATCGTCACGAATTTCATGGCGTCGTTGGTGACGAAACTCCGTAACTCCCAGCTTGCGGGCCACTGACCAGAGATCCTGTACCAACGGGCGAGCATATTTCCAGCTATTCACCTCCTGGTAGATTTGCAACTGTTCATCAGCAACCATGTCCAGGAGGACGCCCCAGCGATAGCGATGTGCAGGTGGATTCTCGAGGTAATCCCTGGCAAATTTCGTCGACCCAAGGAAATAGGGATCACGATCTTTCCGGAATACAAATTCTTCCCCGTCAAAAAAAACAAAATCAACACCGTACGGTCCTTTTAGATCCTGCATGTGGTCAGCCAATCCGCACAACAACGCAACGCCACTGGCACCATCGTTGGCGCCGAGAAAAACACCCCTGCGTTCGTTGGGATCCGGATCCTGATCCGGAAACGGACGGGTATCATAATGGGCACAGAGCAGGATTCGATCCTGCCGCTCCGGATGCCAACGCACGATCATGTTATGCATGGTAACCCGGCTACCATCTTCCGGATGACGGATATCAAACGACTGCAAATCCACCTTGGCACCCCGCTTCACCAGGTACTTCTCAAGATATTTCCTCTGTTTCTCCATGCCTGCCGAACCGCTAACGCGGGAACCTATCGCACAAAGGTCTTTCAATACCTGGTAACTTCGCTCCCCGTCAAAAGGCACACGCTGCAAAACTTCCTTGTCAATCTCCTTGTAGAGTGATTCCAGTTCATTCGACGTACGACAGGCCAATACGCGCCGACGCAACTTGGTATCGAGGTCACCACGTTCCTGGATAATACGAACGATTTCATTCTTGCGCCGCGAAAGATTCTTTTCCTGGGAGTGCCCATTGGTTTGGAACGTCAGCGAAACAACAAGAATTGCCACACCAATCGTAATGATTGATCCCAGGACAAACGGCTTGAAAGATTTCTTCTGCATCATGGGTTATCCAGGTGAGCCTATCGTAAAACCAGGTCACAAGAAAAGTGGTCCGGTTGCCCGCATTCTAAGCCAATCACAACTAACAGCAAAGAGAACTCCTGCGAGAGACCTGGCTGTAAATCTCCTGGCGGAAAGCCCGTTTTCCGTAAAGGCAGCTTGTTTCTCGTCCAGAACCACGCGGTGTCCTCAAAAGGTTCAGAAGAAAGGGTTGTACGAAATGAACTCCAATGTGCTAAAATCATGCAGCCACCTCGGTGACAAACCGTGCCCAGCAACCTGGCTTGTACCGGCTGGCACATACTTCGACTACCAGAGCGGGAGATTCGGTAAATGCCGAACTTACTACGGTTAAGTTGCTTCCTTGCCAGCATCTTGATGTCGGCAGCGCTCTCCGGCCAGGAAACGCCAACTGCTCAAGGTTCACCAACGGAAACCGCTGCGACTCCTGCACAACCCAGCCCGGAACAGGTCTCTAACTGGATCCAGGAATTAAGCGCCAGCCAATTCGTCACTCGTGAAACAGCGACCTTAAAACTGATTGAAGCTGGCAGCCCAGTCATTGCTGCCCTGGTCAAGAAACTGCCTGGCAGCAACCCGGAATCCACGGCTCGCATCATTCACATCCTCCGACAACTGGCACTGGATGAGGAATGGACTATCAATGACCCAGCACTGCAGGCGCTGCAACAGATCGCCAAGCAGGAAGGAACTGCGGCAGGTCGCCGGGCCGCTTCAACCCTACTCAAGCTAGGCGCCCTCCGAGAACAACGGGCCATTCGTGAAATCACTCAACTGGGCGGAAACATTTCTCAGTCCAGCATTCAGTTTGGCCTCCAACTGGTTTTCCAACGAGTCATTCACCTTGGTCCCGAGTGGCATGGATCTCCCCGTGATCTACAACGCCTTAAATGGATCCGTTCTGCAGAAGCCGTTGTGTTCGAGGGAGACCAAGTCAAGGACAGCTGGATGCCCCACCTGGCTGGCATGACGCAGCTGCGCAGCCTGACTATCAAGCGGGCGGCCATCACAGACAAGGGAATGGAAAGCCTCTCAGAACTAAAAAACCTGATCAGCCTCGACATCAAGTACGTGCCGATTTCCGACTCCTCACTGGCTACGCTGCAAAACCTAACCCAGCTGCGATACATCAAACTCTACGGCACCAAGATCACGAAAGAAGCAGCTGTTAAGCTGCAAACGGTGTTGGCGGTGGCTGAGGTCGATCACCGGAACGGAGCCTTCCTGGGCGTTGGTTGTCCACAGCCACCCGAGCCCTGCATTATCACTTCCATTCAACCTGGTACCGCCGCCGAAAAAGCAGGTCTCCGTACCGGCGACTGGATCGTGAGTTTTTCCGGGGAATCCGTCAGTGATTTCAATGACCTGAAGAAACTCATCGGTCAATGGCGTCCCGGTGACAAGACCACCGTCCAGATCATGCGAATCAATTCGCCGAAATTCAGCACTCTTCGCAAAGGGGACGAAGTCTCAGCAGATCTGGACGTGACCAAGCATCCTCTCGGTATAAAAATAAACAAGCTGGACGAGAAATCACCCTGGTACCAGGCCGGGTTACGTGCTGACGATGTCATCCACAAGTTGGGCGGTGAACGCATCCGTGACACAGAAGCATTCAAAAAAGAGCTGGCGGGAGCTGGCCAGGGAGCACTATTGCAGGTCATCTACTACCGCAAGCCACAACTGCAAAAGTACAATCTTGAACTAGGTGCCTGGCAATAGGCACTAGCTGGCAGCGACAAAGAAATCCGTCACGCGTCGAATGGCATCAAGCAGGTGACGAATAACGGAATAATGCCCTCCGGAATACCAGACAATTTCCGGTTGTCCTAACGCCTCCCAGAGGGCCAACGTACAGGGCTTAGGGATCACTTCATCTTCCTTGGCGTTCAACATCAGGATGCGTCGTCCTCGCACATTGCCTCCGTATTGCACGGGATCGATCGACGCCATGGCTCGCAGGAAATCTTCACGTTTTTTACCCTGCTTCAACCAGTGTTCGCGAATCTCGCGAACTTCCGGCGACTCCCAGGCAATGCGTCCTATATCACCTCCAGCCAACAACAGGCAGACATGCTTCAGGCGTGGCTCCACTCCCGCCACGAGCGCCCCCGTGATTCCTCCCAGGCTGATACCAAACAATCCAAGACGCTCCGGATCAATTTCCTGCCGACTCCCCAGCCAGGCCGTCGCACGCCGAATGTCCAGGACTGCCTGTGTCATGCCTTCCACCGTGAGTTGAGGGTCCTTGTCAATCATGCGACGGGAAACACCCATAACACGCCGCGGCCCGTAATACGGCATTTTTACCAACATAGCCGCAACACCTCGATGCGCCAGGGCATGACAAAACATCCGAGACAACTGGAAATCACCGCCCAGGATATGCAATACAATCACTCCTGGCACAGGATCTTTGCGATGGGGTCGATAGTACTCGCAGTGTACTGTGTTGTTCTGGGCATGAGGTGACATCACGGGCGAAGGAAACGTCACCCGTGACATGGACAGCTTCTCGAACACTTCCCCAAGATCAACGCGTTCAAATGAGAATTCATGCTTTTCTAATCGAAAACGGGCTGCCACATTCCGGGGGAGGGGCGACGGAGAAAAGCTTACCTTGCCCGTTTCCTTTTCTCGTTGCGGAGAAGCCGCCAGTCCAATCTGGCTAAAGCTCACGAGAAGCAGCCAGAACAGCCCCCGGTACCGGTAAAAAACTAATCGCATGTGGAAGTATCCGAAAAGGACTGGCTCCAACAACAATGGCTCCATCGCCATTATACGGCACTTCGCCGGAACGATAACATACCTCCAGCAGCCATAATGCGAGAGAACCTTTTCAATGCGATCAGGATGTAAAAAGAGGTGAAAAAAAAGGCAGGATCGGCTATCCTAGTGATATTACAGACTACGACATTCCATTTCCCAATCAAAATCAACTGATCACTTCCCACGCTATTGGAGCACCACCATGGCCGACGTATCCCGACGACAGTTCAGTCAACAGATGGTTGGATCATTGCTAACGTTTTCCCTGCTAGAGACCCTTTGCACCCAGGATCTTTTCTCCGCAGAAGTCAAACCAATCGTTACGAAATGGATAAAAGACCTGGACGCCATGGGGAAAGAGTTGCGGGGCAGCAAGCTGAGCCAGGTACAGTGGCAAAAGCAGGTCGAAACGCTCTTTGACCAGATCGAACTTGAACAATTGCTTACCTTCATCGATTTCAAAAAACGCACGACGAATTTTCAGTTCCGCGATAAAGGTGAACGCTCCATGAGATTCAAGTTCCCCGAGGTGGAAGGGTTACCTACCCAGTTGGTCTTTGGGCACCAGATGTTTGGCATGAAAAAGAACCAGTCCGTGGTACCTCACGGTCACAACAACATGGCGACCGCATTCCTGGTACTCAAGGGAGAGTTCCACGGTCGTCACTATGATCGACTGGAAGACGCCAAGGATCACTTCATTATCAAGCCAACGATTGATGGCCAGTTCAAGACCGGCTCTTACTCGACCGTGTCCGACGAAAAAGACAACATTCACTGGTTCAAGGCGACCAGCGACGAGGGATATATCTTTAACATTCATGTCTTGAACGTTAAACCTGGCCTCACTGGGCGTGTATACCTGGACCCGAATGGCGAGAAATTAGCCGGTGGAAAAATTCGTGCCCGGAAGATCAAGTCCTCGGAAGCATACAAGCTCTATGGCTAGTACGGCATTCGTGTTCCCCTTCCCACCAAGAAAGATCGTGCTACTCGACCTATGAAGACAACTCAATTGAACCACGTGGCGCTGCATATCAAGGATGTTGAAGCGAGCTGTGACTTCTATTCTCAGATTCTCCAACTGGAGTCCATTCCGCGACCCGATTTCGATTTCCCTGGCGCCTGGTTTCTCCTGGGTGCAGACCAGGAACTGCACCTGATCGGCGGGCGGGAACTCGATGTCGTGGGCCACAACCGGGGAAACCATTATGCCCTGATGGTCGATGATATCGACGCCTGGGAACAACACCTGGTGGACCAACAGGTGGAGTACCTGCCACGGCGAACCCGCCCCGACGGTGCAACCCAGATTTTCCTGAAGGACCCGGACGGACACGTGATTGAATTGTGTACTCCGCCACCCGGTCCTGCCCCGAACAACTCATGAAAGCCTGAACGAACGTGGATCTTCAACTCCAGGATGCAGGCGTTGTTGTTATCGGAGCCGCCCAGGGTATTGGGCTGGCGATCGCAACTGAGTTCTCCCGGGAACAGTGTCGGGTCGCCTTGTGGGATATTGATCCCCTGGTAACTTCTGCCGCCGCGCAACTCCGTGAGCAATCTCCAGCGAATGTCACGGCAGCCGTGGTAGATGCCACGAACATGGAAGACGTTGAACAAGCGGCGAAAGAAACTCTCGCTACGCTGGGACCGTGTCAGCACGTGGTCTATGCCGCCGGTGCTGGCTCCGGTAAATATGGATTTCCTTTCTGGAACCTGCATCCTACCGACTGGGAACGTGTCCTGCAGATCAACCTCGTGGGTGCCGTCAACGTGGCCCATGCTTTCGCACCCACGTTGCGAGAAACCAGCGACGGTTCATTACTATTCCTGGTCTCGGTTGCCGGGCAATGTGGATCCCAGACAGATCCTCCCTACAGTGCCGCCAAGGCCGGCTTGATCAATTTCATGCAGGTCGCTGCCAAGGATTTCGCCCCTTACTCTGTCCGTGTGAATGCCTTATCTCCTGGAATGGTTAAAACCACCGTTAACCAAAGTGTCTGGCAGGCATGGCACGATGCCCAACCCGCGGACCAACGCATGACCTACGAGCAATGGGCCGCCGATAAGTTGAAACGTGTCTTACCACTCGGACGCTGGCAAACCCCCGAGGAAATCGCAGCCATGGCGGTCTTCCTGGCTTCCCCCCGCTGCTGCAACGTTACGGGACAAACCGTTAACGTGGATGGCGGACAGATCATGCACTCCTGACAGTGCTGCTCAATCCACTGTTTACTCGGAAGTAACGGTCAGCCAGGGATCGGTTCGTTTCCAGTTCAAACTCGGCACCAGGTAGTGCGCCAGGCGTTTCGTCTTACCGTCTGCGGTCACCCCGACAATCTTGATCGCTCCGGAAAAGGCTTTTGCTTCTCCCTTGATGAACAGCTTGAGCTTGGTTGCGGAAGTTCCCTTGGCCAGCGACTTGACTGCTTTTGCTTCAACCCCTTCCGGCAAACCCTCGACCGAAACCGTTATCTCTTCTGCGAAACCGTGCTGACGTATGACGTCCAACCTTACCTCCACCATTTCCTTGGACTTTAACACGTACACGTCACGAGCCATCTTCAGCTGGAAATCTGCTTCACGAACCCTGGCATGAACCTGGTAAACATAACGTTCGCCCCCATGATGATGCAGGTCGCGAACCAGCAAATCGTAAACTCCATCCGCAGGGGGGACGAAAGCCAGCTGACAATCCGCTTTCTTGTTCGTGTCATCAACTTCGCCAAGGATCTTTCCCGTCGCATCTTTGACCTGCAACAGGGGATCCATCGAGTACCCTTGCGTCCTCGAAATCACGTCAAACAGGATTGCAGTTCCTTTCGTTGCCTTGAAGCGAAAAACATCCTGATCCCCGGGCGACTCGATCGCACCACCGATCACCACGGGAATCGGCACTTCCTGGGGTTGCTTCTGCGAACTGGATTCCTGGGCTACCATCGCTGGCGAAGCGGTTTGCGGCAACCTAAGGAAACCCTCCGTTCCAGGACGCGCCACCAGCAACACATCCGGACTGGCGGGATCCACGACACTCACATCGGCCAGTGATAATGGCTGATCTGTCGGCGTGGAATTCCAGCCTCCAAAGTGTACCACCGGAGAACCTCCAGTGCCTGGACGTTCGACAAAGGCATGATCCAGGAAAGATTTCGTGGTCATGGTCAACCGGTAAACGAAGTTTGCCGCGCCGGCAAATCCGATGGTGCTGTTCGGTGTCAATGGAAAGGCAAAGACACGCACCGTGTAGACACCGTCTGCGGGTGCCGAGTAAACAATCAGTGGATCCAGCAACCGTCCATCATCATTTTGTGCCAGGATAAACCCCTGGGGATCCACCACCTGGATAATGGCATCCATGGGTGATCCGAGAACCTGGTTGGCCTGGACAAGCGCAACCAGGCGTTCTCCTTTTTTCAGCGAGATAGAATACTGGTCGACATCTCCCCCCTTTTCCAGTTTCCCGTTTACCGTGGCTGATTCTGTCAACACCTGGGCTTCCGACTGTTGATTATTAGGCTCTTTCTCCAACAGTTGTGGCAGTTCTCCGACCACCAGCGACTTGAGAGCACTGGCGCCTGCAGCATTGTGAAGCCTCACCATGTACAGTCCACCGCGGGCATCCGCTGCCACGGTTACCTTGAACTTACCCTTATCCTTGGTCGCTTCTATCTCGAGACCTGGCCGATTGACCCACGCTTTGACAGGCCACGGCTCCAGCTTACCGGCAGCCGTCACGGTAACGGTTTCACCACGTTTTACCGTCGCAGGAAAAAAGAAATCCAACTGGGGAGGTTCAGCACTCGACGACCAGGCAGGAACCAAAACCAGGATAGCTACCTGCGCCAGGTATCGCAGGGTCGTTTCGAATTTCATCGCAATCCTTCGGACGCAAATCGTCACTGCACGAGCACTGTCAATCTCTATCCCATCAATTCACGGATAGGAGTAGCATCACTCACCAGGTGTGTCGGACGTCCCTGGGGTGTATAGAGAATCTTACCGGGATCGATCCCTAGTTTCTTGTAAATCGTGGAAACAAAGTTTTCAGGAGACAAGATGCGTTCCTGGGCCGCATACCCCTTGCGATCCGTGGCCCCCACGACCTGTCCGCCTGGTGTATGCCCACCCGCGAACATCACGGACATGGCGTTGGCCCAGTGATCACGACCACCGCGTTCGTTCACCTTGGGAGTTCTACCGAACTCACCCAGCACGATCACCAGCGTATCATCCAGCATGCCACGACGTTCGAGATCAAGAATCAGGGTAGCAATCGTGGATTCAAACGTGGGCAAACGTTTATTCAAGGCAGTAAAGATATCTCTGTGATGATCCCAGCCCCCCTCGTAGAGCGTCACGAAAGGCACTCCTGCCTCAACCAACCGACGGGCCAGGAGAGCACGCTGCCCAAAGGAATTTCGACCGTACTCATCGCGAATCTTGTCTGGTTCCTGGTGAATATCAAATGCTTTCTGAGCTTCCTGGGAGGTCACCAGTTGATAACCCTGCCGATAAAACTCGTCGAGTGCCAGGGCTGGATCTCCCGCGGTTTTTTCCTGGATTCGCAAGAGGCGATCAACACTCTTGCGTAAGTCCTGTCGCCCCAGGAATCGCTCACCCTGCAGGCCCTTCGGCAAGGCTACATCACGTACCCGGAAGCTACTATTGCTGGGATCATCAGAAACCACAAAGGGAGCATGCTTGGCTCCGAGGAAATTCGGACCTCCCGAACGAGACATCCTCGGCATGGAAAAATAAGCGGGCAGTCCTTCAGGAGCACCACATTCGGAGGAGACCACGGAACCCAGGCTCGGATGGAAACTGACAAACGCTCCACAGCCCACCGGGATTCGTGGTGGTGCTCCGGTCATCATGTAATGATTACCAGCTCCATGGTTCCCCTGGTTATGACGAATGGAGCGGACCACGGCCAGGCGATCCATCATGCCAGCCAATTTTTTCATATGTCGCGAAAAATGGACACCAGCAACATTCGTTGCCACCGTATCGAACTCGCCACGAATTTCCCGAGGCGCATCCGGCTTGGGGTCGAAAGTCTCGTAGTGAGTTGGGCCACCATCCTGCCAGATCAGGATGCAGCGGGCTGCCTGCCGAGGTCCCTTGACCGTGGGTGCTGCCAGGGCTTGTGCTCGAAGTGCACCTACCAGGCCACCACCGATTAAGCCACCTACTCCCAATTGCAGGCAGTCTCTTCTTGTCATTCCCTCGCAGTTCTTGTGACTTTTCATGATCTTAAATCCTTGGAAATCCATGTCCCTAGTTCTTGAACACAAACTCGGGCGTATTCATTAATGCCCATAATAGATCTTCGGTAGCCTGGCGACGGTTACTATTGTCTTCATCAAAGACGCGTCGTCCGACTTTTCTCTCTTCCTCACCTGGTAAACGCCCATAACACCTTAAATACAACTCTTCCACGATTTTTTCCGGTGGCAACTTGCTGGCTGCTATTTTAGCGACAAATCCCTTGTCCGTGGTTAATTTATTGTGCAAATTCGGGGCATTCATCAAATGTAATGTCTGTACGACCGTGCTTTCAGGCGTGCGTTCACAGGGAGGATCCTGGTTGGGATTGGGACGTCCAAAGGTGTCGAGAAACAACGAACTAACTCGCGTCGTCCAAATCTGGTTCGCACGAGATCGAGGAGGCATTGCGGAAAACGTTTCCTCGATCTCCGTGATATCGCTGATCGCATCCAGCAAGACTTCCGCTCGCAGTCGCTGGCGGTAGAACCGAGAATAATTCCTGGTATCGGAAACATTCCGTTCCGTCGGTACCGTGCTGAGACCGTAAACATAGGACTTGGTAATCGTGGCAATCAATTTTTTTAGATCAAACTGCTGCTCACGTAAATGGCTCGCCAGGGCCTTCAGTAATGGACCGTTGGACGGGGGATTGGTCGCACGCAGATCGTCGACTGGCTCCACGAGTCCCCGTCCCATGAGATCCGCCCAAATACGATTGACGATCACCTCGGCAAAATAGTCGTTCTCTGATGACGTCATCCACTGAACCAATGCCTGGCGAGGATCTTCCGTCTCGCCAATCACCACCGGCTCTCCGAACAGGGGCCTGGGCGCCAGTTCCTCGTTGGTAATCGGATGTCGCACGGTACCTGACTTGGCCAGCAGGACAATTTCCTCGCCCCCTGAAATGGGCGGTGACAGGCCAGTTCCCTTGCGCCCAACACGACTAAAATAAGCAGCCAGGCTGTAAAAGTCTTCCTGGCTCCACTTCTCGAATGGGTGATGGTGGCACTTGGCGCACTCCAACCGCACTCCCAGGAAAAGCTGGCTGACCAGCGTCGTAATTTCATCGGGAGAACGGCGATCTCGAAACAAGGTCACGGCACCATTACGCCAGGTACTCCCCTGCGCTGTAACCAACTCGGTCACGAACTGATCATAGGGCTTGTTCTGGCGAAAGCTCTCTCGAATCCAGTTGTCGTAATTCAGGACAGCCTTGATTCCAACGCGGTAAGGATTTGGTCGCAACAAGTCCATCCACTTATTCGCCCAGTGATCAACATACTCCGGCCGCTGCAGCAACGTATCAACCAACCGTCCACGTTTATCTGCCCGGCTGTCTGCCAGGAAAACTCGCACTTCCTCGGCGGTCGGCAAACGCCCCAGGATATCGATCGATACCCGTCGCATGAAAACCGCGTCCGTAATACCTTCCGAAGGAGTGATCCCCAGCAACTGGAGTTTTTTCCAGACCAGGTCATCAATAAAATTATTTCGCGGCAGTTGGCGATACAGGGTATCCGGGACCTGGCCTTGCAATGGAATAGCCACGTTACAAGTCGCAATCTGGCCCATGAAACGCGCCATGATCGTTGCCTCGCCGGGAATGGGTCCGGCACGTAATTGGTTTTCACTCGCCACGTTGGCGATCACACTCTCGTTGGACTGGAACTGGGTTTGCCGCGTTACATCACGCTGGGAACCATCTGAATAATGAGCGGTCACCGCCAAGGGCTGCTCCTGCCGGGGTTTCATCATACGAAACTCCGGGAACATCGAAATACGCTCTAAATGCGGTTCTCCCGCAACCCTACGTTCAGCACCACTGGTCACCCAGCGTAAAACTGTCGCATAGTCCTCGCTCTCGATCGGTAAACGCACCCCTCCACCATGAGCGACTTGCCCCGTTGCTTTCTGCAGCAACAAACTGCGCCTGGGGTCTGCCGGAAACAACCGGCGTCCTCGTCCCTCTCGGGTGAGTGCCGCAAAATCAAATTCCGGGTCAAATCCCAGCAAAGAAAGCTGGAATCCGTTCTGGCCCCGCGCCTTACCGTGACAAGCTCCTGTACTGCACCCACGATTCACAAGAATCGGCTGAACCTCCAGTTCAAAACTCACCGGAGATACTTCGGATGAACGTATCGACTCCACCTGTACCTTAAGTTGCTGGTCATCAAGCTGAACAATAATCGTACCTTGACCATCCTGACGCGACTGAACAACTCCAGACGCCGATACCTGCAGCACCTCCGGATGCAAGGAACGAAAGCTCGCTTTCCCCGTTGCATCAATCTCACGCTCGCCGTCGTGAACATTCACCAGTAACTGTTGCTGAGCTCCCTTGCCTGCCAGGCGAAAGGTCGAGGGATACACGGTCATTTTCTTTTCCGCGCGCACATCGGAAACCAACGTGACGAGACTGGCTAATGCCAGGCAAAGTGAAAACCAGATTGACCGTTGCAACATCATATCGCCAGGTGGGAAAGTGGAGGAACCGTTAACCTGACAGCCGCTGTCGCCAGGCATCTCACAGGAAATCCATTATATCCGACAAAAGAATAACGAAACAACGCAATTTACGGGTATTACGCTCCACAAATCGAGGCCTCTTTCAATTTAACGTCTATCAGGGCCTTCAGATTACTTGGCTTCTCGCCTGAGCGTCGACTAAAATAAACGACAACAACCTTGCAAACGACGATCCCCTGGATACTCGGCTGATCGTTCCAAGGTAAAATCGTGTATTCCGTTTTCCTGGGCTTATCCATGGCAATTACTCAGCAGACCCATAACCAGGCAACGGATTCCGTCGAACTCGCCCCCAATCGTCAACGCCAGCGGGGCGCCTGGGGCCTGTCGCTGGCCATCCACCTGGGTGCCCTGATCCTGATCGGCCTGATCTGGCAATCCATGCCCACGCCCGTTCCCCCGGAGACCGTACGGAGCGGTGGCATCGTGCTCGCTGAAAACAGTACCAACCAGTCCATCGAATACTTTGACGAGCAGGCTATCTCGCAACAGGCCCGCGGCAGCGAATCCGAACAACAAAACAATGAAGCTGATCCGTTGTCAGCAGCCACGCTTTCCCCTTCCACGAAACCAGGTACCGCCAGCCTGTCACATCTTCAGCTACCCGGGCAGCAGGCAGGACAACAGTCGCCAGCCAACGTCGCACTCGGTGACCCCCTGGCGACGAGTAAAATCTCCAGCAGCTTACCGGCTGACACCATTTCCGAGCAGTTTCTACGAGAAGAACGTGCTCGCCTGGAAGCCAGGAAGCCTGTGGGACCCATTGGCCAGGTCTCCCTGTTCGGTAGTAAGGCCGCCCAGGGCCGCTCCTTTGTCTTCGTGATTGACCGCTCCAAAAGCATGGGAGGCCAGGGACTCAATGCACTGGTCGCCGCGCAGCGTCAACTGCAGGTTGCCCTTGGCGGACTCCTGGAAACACATCGTTTCCAGATCGTTGCTTACAACGATAAACGTGTTTACTTTCATCCCAAGGTCATGGTGCGTGTAACCACGGGACACGAATCTCGCGTCAACGATTTCTTCGGAAATCTTTTAGCGGTTGGGGGAACCGATCACGAAATGGCTGTGCTCTCTGGTCTACGTTTCAAGCCCGATGCGCTCTTCCTGTTGACCGATGGAGGATACCCGGATTTGACTGCGGGACAACTCACCCAAATCCGCAAGCGAACCGGGGGCCGAACAACGATTCACACGATCCAATTTGGACTCGGACCACGATCCGAGGAGACCAACTTCATGCAACGCCTGGCTCAACAAAACGGCGGCCACTTCCACTACGTCAATGTGCGCCCCTGAGCCAATCCTCTCCAGCCGAGAAGATGTCTTTCCCTCGCAACCCATTCCCCCTAACTACCCAGTAGCGTGCCGCTCAATGGGGGGAGTTCAGCATATCGGCTCACTTTTGCTTCCCGATTGACTCGATACCACCGAATAGCTGGAAATGGCAGGGGGCCCATTTCTGTCGTAGCGGCGGGCCTTGGTTTAAGCTGCCAGTCCCGTTGATAAGGGGAGGGGAAGAACGGTGGGTACTTTAACCGCTTCATTTGCTATCTGCCTGGCCTCGCTGGCCTCCAATCCTGTCGAAGACCTCGCAGTCGATCGAGTTGACTTGATCGAGGTGAATCATTTCTACGACGAGAAGGGACGCTTGGTTTTCGACCAGATTCTCTTTTACGACTGGTCAGCGACACGCAGTCGGTACAACATCCGCGACTGGCGGCTTTTGAAAACGCGTGCTCAACTACCCCGGCGAGACGCCCAGAACCAGTGTTTTGTGGCCGTCTGGCATGATGGAAACATCCTCCGACAGGTCACCGCGACGTCGTGTCGTGAATCCTGGACGCAGTACGATCCAGAGTTGACGGAGCGACAATTCCTGCCTAAAGACCGTCGCCCCCAGCTAAAAAAAGTAGCCTACAAGGTCACGCCCTAGCTGGGCAAATCTGCCGGGCAGGTTCTCTTCGAACGCCGGGCCGTCTTCAAGATCCGGGTTACTTCATTCATTGCGTTGATCGCCAGGATGCTCCCGCAATGCGAGAGGGTTTTTTGCACTAGTCCGCTACGCTATAGTAATCGCATCATTGAAGATGTGGATTCTTTGAATCCACCTGTCTTGCCAGAGTTCGTTGCGGAGCTTCTTATCATGAATTCTTCTCCAGCCGATTCACGCCACGTTGTCATCACGGGAGTCAGTCGTGGCCTGGGAAGGGCCCTTGTAAAGGGCATGATTGAATCAGGCCAGCGTGTCAGCGGTTGTGCACGCAGCGAGAAATCGATTCAATCGCTGCAGTCTGAATTCCCCGGTCCTCACCGGTTTGACGTGGTGGACGTTACCCAGCCCGATCAAGTTGAATCCTGGGCTCAACAGGTCATGGAAGATCAGGGGCCGCCTGACCTTCTCCTTAATAACGCAGCCACTATCAACCAGAACGCCTGTCTCTGGGAAGTTCCGGTGGACGAGTTCTCGGACGTCATTGATATCAATATCAAGGGGGTTTACCACGTCATACGGTCCTTCCTGCCTGGCATGCTGGAACAGCAACAGGGCATCATCGTCAACTTCAGTTCCGGCTGGGGGCGATCCACCTCTCCCGAGGTAGCCCCTTACTGCGCAACCAAGTGGGCCATTGAAGGTCTCACCCAGGCGTTAGCCGATGAATTACCAACCGGTATGGCTGCGATTCCACTGAATCCGGGTGTCATTCACACCGAGATGTTGGACAGCTGTTTTGGCGAACACGCGGCTGCCTACCCGTCCGCTGAACAGTGGGCTCAACGATCCGTACCCTTCCTGTTAAAGCTAAGCAGCAGCGACAATGGCCACCCCCTGACCGCACCAGGATAATTACCCTGCTCTAACCCTGCTGCCAAACCCATGCAGCCCGAAGCTACCTGCCATGTCGTCAACAACACATCCGGCAACCTGGACCGTCGAACGACTGCTGGATCAATGCGATAGTAAACGCCAGAAGCGTTCCGGACCTGGCGGACAGCATCGCAACAAGGTCGAAACAGCTGTGATCCTGACCCATCGAAGTACCCAACTGCAGGGACAGGCCAGTGAACGACGCAGCCAGGAACAAAACCGGCGAGTGGCCCTGTTTCGGCTCCGCATCAACCTGGCACTCGGTGTTCGTACGGACACCAACCAGGACAAGCCCAGCCAGTTGTGGCAGCAGCGCTGTTCGGCGGGTCGCATTACCATTCGAGCCACGCACGATGACTTTCCATCACTACTGGCAGAGGTCTTGAACCTGGTTCACGCACACGGGGGCGACCTACGACCTGTTACGGAACAACTCTCTGTCACATCATCCCAGTTGATCAAGTTTCTCAAGTTGGAATCACGTGCTTTCCAGTTATTAAACCAACTACGAACCACGAACCAGCTCACTGTGCTCAAGTAGAATTCAGCCACGAGAGTCCACCATGGCCATCACCGATCGCGACAAATGGGATCACAAATACCGGGAGGCAGCTCTCTCCAGGCAGGAGCCTTCTCCCTTGGTCGTTGCTCACTCGCAATACCTTCCTGCCCCTGGCAGGGCGATCGACCTGGCCGGTGGAAATGGGAACCATGCACTCTGGCTGGCCCAACTGGGTTTCGAAGTAACTCTTGCTGATATCTCCCAGGTCGCTCTTGACCAGGCAGTCAGCCAGGCTCACCAGGAGGGCCTCGTCTTGGAAACTTGCTGCCTGGACCTCGAGGAAGATCCTTTTCCTGCCGGGCCATGGAACCTTATCCTTTCACATCTCTACCTCTACCGTCCTCTTTTTACCGAGATAAAAAAATCCCTGGCACCTGGGGGCATCCTGATCTGTGCACAACCGACGAAAACCAACCTGGTACGTCACGCCCGGCCACCTGCTCGATACCTCCTTGAAGACGACGAATTACCGGGACTGGTCAAGGGGCTGGAAATCCTCTCTTACCAGCAAGGTTGGTCCGTAAGCGGGCGTCACGATGCCATCGTGGTCGCCCGCAAGGCCCTCGAAGAAAAATCGCAAATACCGCGTGATTAAGGCCTGCCTGGATGCCCGATTATCCCAGTGCCCCACAGGAAAAAAGTGCTCGCATCGTCTATAATAATCAACTGACGAGCATTTTCTTTATTCAAAACATCAATACCCAGCCGGGAACATGAACCATGGATCGACCGCTGCAATCGGGTTCCCTGGACGTACCGTTTAATGTCCCCTTCACGCATCGCCTGCGTTTCACCAACGACGTCCTGGGGGCCGACGAGAACGTCCTGATTGATTTGCTGGAATCCTCCGACAATCAACCGGCGCGAGTCCAGTTCTGGATGGATCGCAACCTGGCAAACGCAAATCCTGAAATCGAGCTCAAGCTCAAACAGTTGTCGGGAGCTTACCCGGACCGCATCAAGCGTGTGGGAAACATCCAGTTCGTACCGGGTGGAGAGGAAATCAAGAACGACATCCAGGTCCTGGAGAAAATGCTGAAAGTCTTCAACGTGTCCGACCTTGACCGGCGCAGTTACATCGTGGTCATTGGTGGTGGTGCCGTTTTGGACACGGTGGGCTTCGCAGCTGGGATCGCTCACCGTGGCATCCGTCTGATTCGCTTGCCCACGACGACACTGGCACAGGCTGATTCCGGATTAGGTGTAAAAAACGGTGTCAACCTTTTCCGCAAGAAGAACTGGCTAGGCACTTTCGCAGTTCCCTGGGGCGTCATCAACGATGCGGAAATGCTCAGCACGCTCAGTAATCGGGATTTCATTGCTGGCTTCTCCGAGGCCGTCAAAGTCTCGCTGCTAAAAGACACTCGCTTTTTTAACAGCCTCTGTCGTAATGCCGCACAAGTTGCCGAACGCCACCAGGAATCATCACTGGATGCCATTCGACAATCAGCCCAACTTCATCTTGATCATATCACCCAGGGGGGAGATCCCTTCGAAATGTTGGAGGCAAGACCTTTGGATTTCGGACACTGGTCTGCCCACAAGCTGGAATCCATGAGCGATTTCGTTTTACGACATGGCGAGGCCGTTGCGATTGGCGTAGCCATCGACGCAGTCTATTCCTCGCTGGCACTGGGTCTGCCTACCAGCGATGCTGACCGGATCCTGCGTTGTCTAAGCGAGCTGGGCTTCAGCCTGACCGATCCAGCCCTCCATGATGTGGAACTTCTGTTTGATGGGCTGGAGGAGTTCCGCCAGCACCTGGGGGGACGGTTAACATTAACCATGCTGCCCAAGATTGGCGAACCTGTTGAAGTTCACCAGATTAACCGAGAATTAATGGTCGAATCCATTACAAAAGTAAGGCGATTTGCTGAAACAAATCCGACCTTCCAGGGATCATGAGCAAACCAAGTAGGGTGCAGGCACCCGTACAGCAACAAGATTTTCTCGCCCGGGGTTGTTCCACGTCTAGTAGAATTTCCAGCAGGCATTAGGATAACAAGTACATCGCAAGGAAAACTGGCCCCCACAACTGGTTCCTACCTGCAGTGAACCAGAAAAAGGCCACCATTCTTACCAGGAGCAACCAGGGTACCCTCGGTCAAACTGAGTGAGCTGGATCAAGCGGAGCTTATGGAACCTACGACCTACAAAGAATCCGGTGTCGACCTGGAAACCTACCAGGAATCCATGTCTCGACTGCCGCAACTCATGCATCGCACGTATTCGCCACGTGTGATCCAGTCCGATGGTGGCTTTGCCGGACTTTTCCAGGTTGATTTCCCTGCCGGCCTGTTTGCCCGTCACTACGAGAATCCTGTCCTGGTCGCCGGCACCGATGGAGTCGGTACGAAACTGAAAGTCGCCAACCTAACTGGAAAACACGATACCGTCGGAATCGACTTGGTCGCCATGTGTGTCAACGACGTCATTTGCTGTGGCGCCGAACCACTGTTCTTCCTGGATTACGTCGCGATGTCACACGATAATCCCGATCAACTGGAACAAATCGTCCAGGGGATCAGTGACGGTTGCGTGCAGGCAGATTGTGCGTTACTGGGTGGCGAAACAGCAATCATGCCGGACCTGTACTCCCAGGGTGACTATGACCTGGCTGGGTTTTGCGTCGGCATCGTGGATCGTGATCACATGATCGATGGTTCTGCGGTCATGCCGGGAGACATCGTCCTGGGAATCGGATCCAGCGGCCTGCACTCCAATGGTTACAGCCTGGTCCGGCGAGTAGTTTTCGAACTGGGTCGAATGGCTGTTGATCAGCACGTCGAATCCCTGGGAAAAACCGTCGGTGAATTGCTCTCCATCCCAACCATTATCTATGCAAAACCGATACGCAAGATACTCAACCACTACAAGGTCAAGAACGTGGTCCATGGCATCTCTCATATCACGGGAGGTGGGTTGGCTGAAAACATGGAACGCACGCTGCCCGACAACGTGGATGCGCACATCGAACGAGACAGCTGGTCCATTCCACCTGTCTTCAAATGGATCCAGGAACTGGGCAACATCGGTGACGATGAAATGGATCGTGTCTTTAACCAGGGCCTTGGGCTCACGCTAATCGTCAGTGAGTACTACGCCGACAACATCCGTCGCATGCTCAAGCGATCCAACCTGGAAAGCTGGCAGATCGGAACCATCAAGGAAGGTTCCGGCAAGGTGGTCCTCTCCTAGCCGCATGCTCTTGCCGCAATCAAGGGCCTATTGATCCGGCTGGGCAGGTTGACGACGTCGAACAAGCAAGAGAATGCCACCGACCCCCACCACGGCAACAATCACCCACAGCAGAGGGGATTGCCAACTGGACCGTGTTGCCACCCCCTGGATCTTGTTGAGGAAGTGGTTGGCGGATACGAACAAGCCGCTAAACCTTTTCGGGTTGTAGCGGTCTTCAGCTGGAAAAATCGCGTAAAATGGAATCTGTGTGGTTTTGTTGCCGAGATCTTTCAAGAGCTGATCAATCTCAGGAGCAGACGTCGTCTTGTCCGCTTTCAAGGCCACAATCCCCTGGGACTCAAAGTATTTTTTGGTTTCCGGTGTATTCAAGGCGACCGCCTCGTTGGCTTTACACGTCAGTCACCAGTCCGCTGTAAAATCAACGAAGACTGACTTGTTTTCAGAAGTCAACTTGGCAAGCAGTTCGCTGCTAAACGGTTGCCAATCAAGTTCGTGATCATCCTTGCCCTTGTTTTCCTTGGCTCGCGTCTTGGCCAACTCCTTAAAGTGTTCAACATCCCTGACAGCCTGCCCCTCGTAGCGTGCAGACATCATGCCATCCAGCAGACCAAAAGATATCCAGCCACTGCAGGCAGCCACCACCAGCCCTCCACACCAGGCTTTCGCCTGCTGAGAGAACTCAGCCGTGAGCGGCGTTTTCCCCACCCACCAACAAGCAGCCCATAACCCAATCAAGAATGCAAATACAGGCAGTACCGCCGGTATCGAAATCGAGGAAATGATCGTCATCAGGAATACGACTGTCGCCAACAAGACAAACCCCATGATATTCTTGAAGGTTTCCATCCAGGCACCCGGCTTGGGCAGGAAACGGATCAACTGTGGATTGGCTCCAATTAGCAGGTAAGGAAAGGCCATGCCCAGGCCAACGCAGAGGAATCCCAGGTAAGTCACCAGGACAGGCTTTGAAACCGCCCAGGCGAGAGCAGGTACGAGTAACGGGCCGCTACAGGGTGTCGCCAGGACCGTGGTCAGTACGCCCTTGCAGAATGCACCTGCCGGTCCTTCTTGCTCGGCGGCTTCCGAGGCTTTACCTGACGCCACGAAACCCGGAATAGGAATCTCCCAGATTCCCAGGAAACTTAAGGCAAAGACAAATACGATTGCAGTCAGTGCCACGTTGAAGGGTAAGCTACGGAACTGATCGCCCCAGCCCAACCCCATCACCTTGGCCATCGTGGCCAGCACCAGGAAGACCGAAATCAGGCCAATCGAAAACCAGAGGTTCAGCATGAAAACTCGCTGACGACTCTCCCCAGCCTGCTGCACAAAAGAAACGATTTTCAGCCCAATGACCGGCAGCACACAGGGCATGAAGTTCAAGATGAAACCAGCCAGGAAAGCAATCATCAGGATCGTGATTAAAGAACTTTCATCCGAATCACCCGACTGCTGTAGCTTGCCGAAATCAAACCCGGTACCAACCACTGGATCCGTTCCCTGGCTCTCCTCGCCGGGTTCATTACCGGGAACAGCAGAACCGTTAATCATCGCCAGCGCTGCCTGGTTAGTCTTGGCGTAATCCCCTGCCTTCATGACCAGGGCAGCTGTTTCTTCCTGCGTTTCCGCGGCCACCATCACCGATACGCTGTAATCAACCGCACTCGGTGGATCACAAATCTCTTCCCTGCAAACCTGGTAACCGACGCTGCCAGTGAGATCGTAGCTGCCCAACTTGGCGTCGGCAGGCACCTGCACGGTAAGTGTCCAGGTAACCGGTTCCTCGTAGTAAACCAAGGGGTTTCCATCGACATCCTCGGTCGGTACGGGTATTCCGTCGGTCTCGGGGCCCGTGACCAGCCAACCATCGGCAGCCTTGACTACCAGCAAAGTTGGCTTGAAAGAATTCCCAGGATCCTGGGCCGCATAGTCATAAACGTGAAAGGGGGCCACAGGTGTCAACTTGAATGACAGGCGAATCGTCGATCCAGGTGCTACCACTTGCGGAGAGGCCTGTCCCTCAACCGTGAGATGTCCAAACTCATCCTTGTAAGCAGCAGGATCCGCTCCAAAAGAATCTGCTCCAAAAGGATTCTCTGCCTGGGCCACTGCCACTGGCGCTGTTTCAGCCACTGCCACGCTCCGTTTCGGAGCGGGTGGTTTCCCAGAAGCCTGGTAAACAGCCGCAACCGTCTCATTCACCTGGACACAGGAAGCCAGGTCATCCGTACATGCCTGCCCCGAAATTTTCACCTGCAGCTTCAAGGTCTTCGCTGAAAATCCAGCAGGAATTTCGAAAGGAGCCGTCCAGGTTACCGTGCCATGATGCTCTTCGATGGGTACATCAAAAATATCACTTTCCTTGATCTTCGGTTTCTTATCTGGTGTCCAGGCCCGGGCTAACTTTAACTTGGTGGAGGAAGCAAGGGTAATCTTGGTAGCCAACGGGCCGCCAGGTTTTTGAGTTACCGAGTAAAGATGGTTGCCTGGTGCAATCCGGGCCGTCACACGCAATTGCACACGGCTTTTGCCAGCCACCTCGGAAAAAGCTGCCGTGAACTTGACCGGCTTACCACCGGGCCCCTTAAACGTCGGTAGACCCAGCCCCTCTGCGATCGATTGTCCAGGTGGATCATCAGCATCAGCACCAGGCATCCAAAAGGCATACCCTCCGCCAATCAACAACATCAGAATGGCCATGATCAAAAGCTGTCTACGGGGCACATCTGGCTTCATTATCATCTGTCCTGAACGAGGGTTACCACGAAAAAATCCTCTCCCGTACGAGAGATGTGTCAATTCTAGTCCAACGGCCGATCCAGGGTCAACTGAACCATGCCAGTAACCACTTGGTGACAGAGACGCTGCGTGGTTCAGGAACCCTCGGCCAGGCGTTCAATCAACTCATCCAACCGGGATAAGACCAGGGACTCGTCATCAAAGTGACGGCCTTCTACGATTAACCAATGCAGCCAGTTGAGAGGGGAAAGCAGAACATTAGCCCCATCAAAGCAGTGCACGAATCTTTGTTCTATTTCCGTCAACGGCCTGGTGTCCTGGTAAGCCGCCATCCCCACCTGCCAGGATTGCTGATCATCTCCAGCCAGGCTTCCCAGCAAACGCGCCACATCGGTTGCAACGGTATCATTATTCATCGCACCAAAATCAATGATCCCTGACACCTGGGACTGATGAAACAGAACATGCTGGGCATGAATGTCACGGATACATGGCTGCAACACCAGCGGAACATTCATCTCCTGTTTGACAGTAGCCAACTGTCGTCCAGCGTAACGATCAGCAAATTCCAGGACCCGGAGACCTCGTGCCTGTAACTCCTGTCGACAACCGGCCAGGTGATGTCGAATCTGGGCCAGTCCCTGGTCGATCATCTGTGCTAACAACCTCGCACGATCCTGCATTCCCGGTGAACATTGGGTTCCAGCAGGAGCGATCGGAAAGGAAGCTACTGCCTGGTGAAATGCCGCGAGCGTTTTCATGGCCGCAGCGATTTGCTCATGGGAGACGATACGGGCAGAGACAACGTCTCCTGCCAGCCATGGTGTGACCTCCCAAAAAAATCCCTCCTGCTGTACGAACGTGGAACCCTGTCGATCCTGTAACGGCAATGGCAAGTGTCTAAAGTCGGCCTGCCAGGCGTGCTGTAGAACGGCATGAATAAAATGCAAACGCTCTTCCGTCGGATGTTCTCGTGGCCACTTGCGAATACACCAGCAGTCGACGCCTGAATCGACACGCCAGAATTCAGCACCACTGAATCCACCGGCTCCCCCCAACGAATGGACCTGCTGGCCCGGCCTCCTGATCCGGTAATGATCCAGGAGACCGGAAATAAGCGAACTCCATCGTGTTGCATCATTTCCCATAGCCATCTCGTTTGCACCGGATCCTTCCATCCATCGCAACCTCCCAGGCATCCCCCATCCAAAGCGATGGGCGATACCCAAACATTCTGATACACTAGCCGCAGAAACCTGGTCTCCAGGCGAACAACGTGTCCCGCCCCAAGGAAGTCATCCCAGTGAAGTTGATCCTGGCTATTATTCAACCCACGAAACTGGAAGCCGTCCAGTCCGCGTTGGCAAAGATTGGCGTAGAACGCATGACGATCTGCGATTCCCAGGGCTTTGCACGCCAACGAGGTCAGACAGAGATGTACCGGGGCGTGGAATATAAAACCCAGTTACTGAGAAAAATCACCCTGGAAATTGCCGTTAACGATGATTTCCTGGACCGCACGATGGAAACGATCTCTGAAGTTGCCCGCACTGGCCCGGAAGGCAATATTGGTGATGGAAAGATCTTCGTGCTCCCCATCGACCAGGTTATTCAAATCGGCGACAGCAAGCAGGGAAAAGAAGCTATCTGACAACCTTGATCACTGGTCGATACGTACTCAACTCACCCCGGAAAGCCATGCCCCCCACATCTTCACCGACCAATCCCAGTTGCGTTCTGCTAAGCAAGGACTTTCTCTGGGGCTCTCGTCTCTGCGAAGCCATCAAGCGTCGCGGTCACCTGGTCACGATGACAGCCTCGTTGGATAACCTATCCGTATCCGACCCCTGGCAATGTATTTTTATCGACCTGACCTTACCAACAACGACTGTCGAGCAAGTTGCGAACTGGCGAGAAACACTGGATCCGGCTCCCATCCTGGTAGCTTTCGGACCTCACGTCCAGGGCAGCTTGCTGGAGCGTGCCGAGCAGGCAGGCTGCGATCGCGTTTTGACCCGCGGTCAAATGGATCAGCAAATAGAATCCCTGCTGGACGAACTTCTTACTCGCTAAGCCGCCGTACCGCATGACGGTAGTCAAGCTAGAACATTTCTTCTTCTTCCGGATCGTCCGCTTCCATATCTTCATCCGTGCCTGCCGGTTTTTCCTCGGCGTCTGCCTCGGCATGCTCTTCATCCGCATCACCAGGACCAACGGCTGTCGAGTCGTCGGAAACGTCATTACCGGCGATCGTCGGCACCACCGAATCATCGTCACGCAACGGCGGCAGATCAAATGACGACTGAGTATCATCCATGAAAACCTCGTCGAACTCCGTCTGGTCTACCGATTTGCGAAGCAGCAGGTAGAGAGCGGCAGAAGCACACCAGAAAAAACTATAGGCATAGGCAGCAGCAACCAGGCTAACCAGTCCCTCGGAAACGGATATCAACAGCCGGCCGGTCGTCAACATCCTGCCGTCCTCACTTCCGACCATACGCAATCGTTCAACATTCTCTGCTCCACAGCCCCACATCACAGACCAGTAGGACATATGAATTGTCAATTCCGCAAAAACCTGGATCAGGATCCAACCCAACCCTCCCACGATCAGTGCCACTGTCGCATAAAACAGGTAGTGAAAGGGCCGCTGAAACGTGTAAGCGAAACTCCTGCTGTACGCTTCGTAATGATCTCCCGTTTCTTCCGCACTAATGACAACCCACATCAACGGCCAACCGAACATGGTCCCCAGCAACTGGTAAGCCATCCCCAGGCCTGCCACCAGGACAAGTATCCAGACCAGGCTGACCAACAGCACCCCCATCTCAAACCGCAACAGGACACCCAACAGCGCAAGTGGAACAGTCAGCAGTAACACGAAAAAAATGGGAAACAACGGGGAAAGCATATAAGCACTGAGCCGCGAACTGGAATAGGAAAGGGCACTCCGAATCGGCACCGCTTCATCGCAACCAAGTCGCACAACGGCCACGCGTGTAATCGCTCCGCCAATAAGACCCCAGACCAAGAGTGTCCAAATCGTTCCCATGCCCAACATGAAATACTCGGACCAGGTAACCTTCAACTGAAACAGTCGCTGAAATGGTCCCACCCCTCTCCAGAAAACCCCCTCAATCGCAGCACCGGTTCGAGTCAACAGGAAAGCTGTCCGATCACTCAGGGACTGGCTTGAAAACTCGATGGCATCCCGCGTAGATCCAGGAAACCGGGTGTAGGCTGAATAATCTTCCTTGTATTCCGGCGCCGGCTCAATCGTAACTCCAGATGTCAGTTCATCTGTTTCCTCTTCATCACCTGTTTCCTCTTCATCACCTGTTTCCTCTTCATCGCCTGCCTCATCTTCATCGCCTGCCTCGTCTTCATCGCCTGCCTCATCTTTGTCTGCCTCGTCTTTGTCTGCCTCGCCTTTGTCTGCCTCGTCTTTGTCTGCTTCGTCTTTGTCTGCCGACTCTGCTTCATCCTTGGCAGCGGGCTCTTCCCCGTCGCCAGGTTGATTGGCAGCTGTCTCTTCATTGCCTGCAGTTCCATCCTCTTCCCCACCTTGTTCCTCAGAGAAATCATCCGCAGGACTGCTCACCGCGGAATCCGGCTTGGACAAGAACATCCAGTTAGCCACGTTCCAGCCGACGGGAGTCAGCAGGCAACCGATGGTTGCCAGCATCAACAATGGCGGTGCCAGGGAAGTTTTCCAGGCACGGTGTAATATCAACCAGGGAAACAGCTGTCTCCAAGAAATCTCTTTTAACGATTCACGATTATCTGACATTACATCGCCCTCTCAGCATCGTGGCCAGATTCGACGTCCCAGGATTCCAGTTCGGACTCATCTTCCGGATCCGGGATACGACTAATGCTATACTCTTCGTTCAACCATCTTCCCAGGTCCAGTTGCTGACAGCGTTCCGAACAGAACGGAACTATTCGAGACTCCTCGGACTTAAACTGCTGGCTGCAAACCGGGCACTGAATTCGAACCATGGTGGTGGATCTCCCTGGTAAAGTACGGCCATTATTGTAGACCGCTGAAGTATTTTTTACGAGACAAGATCCAATCGCAGTCAATTTCCTTTTTTGGTTCCACCATCGGAGGATGGCTTGGATGAGGCCCCACTCCCCTGGGATGACGACGACTTGGCCGAGTCACTGGACTTGGTGGAGGACTTGCTATCGCTGGATTTCTTCGAGTCACTTTGTTGAGATTTCTTATCGGCAGCGGCGGCTTTCTTGTAGTCCGCACTACGGTAATCCGTTTCGTAGAACCCAGACCCCTTAAAAACCACGGCGGCTCCGGTCCCAAACAGGCGTTGCAACTTCAGGCGACCACATTCCGGACACTTTCGCTTGATAGGATCATTGATCCCCTGGAAGAGTTCGAACTCGTGACCACATTCATTACATTGGTAATCGTATGTGGGCATAATTATGCCTCCTCATTTTCCGGGGTACCTGGTTTATCTTCCGACGGTTCTTCCACCGACTGGGCAACCATGACCTGGGAAGGTCTCACGATACGGTCCAGCAACCGGTATCCGGCCTGGATCTCCTGGATGACTGTTCCCGCTTCATGTTCTGCGCTCGGTTGCTGCACCACGGCCTCGTGTAGATTCGGATCAAAAACAGCCCCTTCCGATTCAATACGACAACACTGGTACTTCGCCAATATACCTTCGAATTGTTCACAAACCATCCGTACACCACTGAGGACTCCGTCGTTGGCCTCCGTGGGTTCAGCAGATTCAACAGCCCTACGCAGATTATCCAGGGCGGGTAGTAAATCTCGTATCAAGGGAATCCCGGAATACCGTTGCTGATCCTCCATCTCTCGTCGCATCCGCTTGCGAAAATTCTCCAGCTCTGCCTGGTGACGCAGCGCCCGTTGCTGAGCTTCTTCCAACTGTTCATGAATATCCGGCTCGGGAGTTTCCTCCGTGTCATCTACCGCTTCGTCATTTTCCGTTTCCGTACCGGGAGTGGAGTCGGCAGCAGGCGAGACCTCCTCACCTGCCTCCGTTTCGCTCTCCGCTACTGGCGGCAAGCCTTCTTCACGCTCATCAGCATCAGGTTGGTCCGATTGTGGCATTACCATCCGTCACATCTCCTCGTGCCCTATGATTACTCTTCAGACTGCAAAATAGTCTTTCAGCTTATTTAGAAAACTTTTCCGTTCCGGAGTCACATGAGCCTCCTCTAATTCCGCCAGTTGCTGCAAGAGTTCTTTTTGCTGGCGATTAATCTTGGCAGGCACTTCAATGGTGGTGCGAACAATCAAGTCGCCACATCGGCGGCTCTTCAGTTCGGGAACCCCCCGTTCTGCCATGCGGAAAAGTGATCCCGACTGCGTTCCCCGGGGAATTTTCAATTCGTCAGGCCCGTTCAAAGTCGGCACTTCCAATGTTGCTCCCAGGGCTGCCTGGCTATAGGAAATAGGAAGCTCCAGCAACAGGTCCGAACCCTGGCGATGAAAAAGGTGATGCGACAGGACCTCGACAAAGCAATAACAGTCTCCGTTGGGGCCACCATCAACACTGGGTTCTCCCTGCCCTGAAATTCGCACGCGTGTCCCATCATCAACGCCTGCGGGAATCGAGACCTCCAGTTCAACGTCTTCGCCGATCCTTCCCTGTCCCTCACAGGATACACAGGGATCCACGCTAACGGCTCCCGCACCCTGGCAAGACGGGCAGGTCGTCTGGACTCGCAGGATACCTGCGGACTGAACCACCTGGCCATGCCCTCCGCACCGACGACAGGCCTGAGGCTCAGAACCTGGCTTATTCCCACTACCCTCGCACGTTTCACATAGCTCGTGTCGTCGAAACGACACCTGTTTAACCACGCCTTCAGCTGCTTCTTCTAACTCCA
>MPLU02210635.1_pt1 | contig 47891 bp, 38 predicted proteins | sample 1617381 | NCBI WGS metagenome assembly MPLU02 (sample SAMN05944801, study PRJNA350692) | marine metagenome | biome: marine; feature: ODZ; material: water; isolation source: 90 m water sample filtered on 0.2 um supor filter | place: Pacific Ocean | collected 2012-04-08 | depth 90m m
CGACGATCGTCTGGGCAGCCGCCTGGCCACCATCAGCGCTACAAAGGTCGTCGAGACCGGTACCAATGGTCACGTCGTGACCGGCAATGGGGCCGTAGTCGGCAACAGCCAACTCGACGCCACGCTGGTTCGGGACACCCAGGAACGCCACATCGCCGGAAATGGCGTTCAGCGAACGAATCTGGATCTCCTCACCAGCACCGACACGAACCTCGCCGAGGCTTCCATCACCCAGATGGTCCTCGGCGGTACCGACCTCTTCCTGAGCTGGCGCAGCCGTCGTAGCCGGAGCAGCAGTCGTAGCCGGCGCAGCAGTGGTAGTCGCCGCCGAAGAATCGCCTCCGGCGGCAGCGTCATCTGCATCGTCGGAGCCACAGGCCCCGGCGACCAGGGCAAAGCCCAGCAGCACCGCGAGTAGAACTCGCGAACGTCGAAACATCGTTATTTCCTCCATCAGGTGGATGAACGTGGCCGCCGACAGTCGGCTGGCCGCGCGACGGCCCCTCGAACCGCCGCGGATCAGGATATGCGCGGATGCGACGTACGTCACAAGAAATCTCAGCAGACTCGGAGTCGTCATCTTTTCGCAATGTGGAAACCACATCCCGCATAGCGGTAATACACCTGGCTGACGACGGGTAGATTCCCATCCCATGGGTGATTCTGGCGATGAGGGAACGGCGGAACTCCTCAGAACGGCCTACGAACTCAAGACCGGAGCCGAGACCCTGGACCACTACGAGGCGTGGGCCGCCACCTACGACCAGGAGATCGGGGTCGACAAGGGATACGCCCAGCCGACACGTTGTGCCATCGCTCTCTCTTCGGTGATGTCACCGATGACCGACTGGACCGACTCCGACTCCACCACGGGCGACCCGCCCTTGGCATGCCGAGTCCTGGATGTGGGTTGCGGCACCGGACTGTCGGGCCTGGCATTGTGCGATGCCGGCTTCACCGAGCTGGACGGCTGCGACTTCTCTTCACCCATGCTCCGCCGGGCGGCGGATACCGGCGTCTACCGGCGGTTGTTCGAGGCCGACCTGAACGAAGGCCTCGACGTGGACGACGGGACCTACGACGCAGCAGCGGCCGTAGGCGTGTTCTCCTTCGGTCACATCCGACCATCGGCCCTACGCGACGTGCTGAGGGTCGTCCGATCGGGTGGCGCAGTAGTCGTCGGCCTTAACGACCACTTCTGGGACGAGGGCGACTTCCCAGCCGAACTGGACGCCATCGAGGCCGACGGGATCGCCACGGTGGCCTTCCGAGAGCACGGCGAACACCTGCCGGGCGCCGGCATCGACGGCTGGGTGGTCGTGCTCGTCAAGCCAAAGGGCTGAGCCCAGGACTCAGGCCCCGTTCAGGCGTGGGCGTGCTGCCAGCCGAACCGGCCTTTGATGCACAGGTGTCCATGGGTGACCGAATGGTCGGCCGGCGAGGTGACCTTCACGATGCGGTCATCTTGGGTGTGCAACTCGAGGTTGCAACCCACTCCGCAGAACGGGCACACGGTGGTCGTGACCTGTTGGGCCGATTCGTCCCACGTGTCGGCCTCGCGCATGTCGTGTTCAGTTTTGAATGCCAGCGCTCCGGTCGGGCACACCCCGATGCAGTTGCCGCAATAGACGCACGCCGAGTCGGGCAGCGTCACGTCATGCTCGGTCGAGATGTGGGCGTCGAATCCCCGACCGGCCGTGGCGATTGCGAAGGTGTGCTGGGCATCATCGCCGCACGCCTCCACGCACTTGTAACAGAGGATGCACCGCTCGTAGTCCCGCACGTACAGGTCGTCCTGGATCTTGATGGGCTGGGCCACTGTGGCGATCTCGGACCGGTCCCCCATGCGTTCCGGGCGAGCGCCGTAGTGCACCATCCACGCGTGCACCTCGGGATCGGCCCGGTCCATCTCGACCGACGAGGCCAAGAGCTCGTAGACCATGCGGCGACTGGTGCGGACCCGGTCGGAGTCGGTGGACACGACCATGCCCTCCTCGACGGGCCTCGAACACGACGGCACCAGCACTCGCGAGCCCTCGACCTCCACCACGCAGACCCGGCACACGTTCACCGGCGTCAGGTTCTCGGCCCAGCACAACGTGGGCGTGTCAATGCCCTCGCGCCTACAAGCGTCGAGAATCGTGGAGCCTTCGGGCACCCTTACTGCGTCACCGTCAAGGGTGAATTCGACCGTCGTCGACACCGTCACCGGAACCTCGTTCACCTGATGCCCCCCTCGTCGAGTCCTGACTTGTCGCCGTCTGAACCGTCCGCCCCCGCGCCAGTACCTAGACCGGACAGCAGGCCCAGATCAATGGCGCTACGAACCGCCCCGGACGCCGTCTGTCCGAGACCACAGATCGAGGCGTCCTTCATCACGGTCGCCAGGTCGTCCAACAGATCGCGCTCGTCGTCGATAGCGGATCCGCGACCGAGGCGCACCAGCACTTCCTCTTGGCGAACCGTCCCCACCCGGCACGGCACGCACTGGCCACAGGACTCGTCGCGGAAGAACTCGGCAACGCGTCGCACGGTGTCGACCATGTCGTCCCTTTCGTCGAACACCATGATCACACCGGATCCCAACGAAGCGCCGGCCGCTCGCGTGTCCTCGAGCGTCAGAGGCATGTCGAGCGATTCAGGGCCGACGAAACTGCCCGCCGCCCCTCCCAGCATGACGGTCCGTAACACACGGCCGTCGGGTAGCCCTCCGGCCAGTTCGATCAGGTCACGCAACGTGGCACCGAACTCCACCTCGTAGGTGCCAGGCCGGACCACCCGCCCGCTGAGGCAGAACAACTTGGTGCCCGGGGAGCGCTCGGTGCCGTCGGCTGCGTAGGCCTCACCGCCCATGAGCACCACGGGCAACACATTGACGAGCGTCTCCACGTTGTTGATGGCCGTCGGCTCGCCGAACAACCCGTGGGTCGTCGGAAATGGCGGCTTATTACGGGGCTCGCCCCGGAACCCCTCGATGGAGTTGAACAGGGCCGTCTCCTCGCCACAGATGTAGGCACCGGCCCCGTTCCGGAGGTGGAGATCGAAACGGATGCCCGATCCGGCCACGTCGGCACCCAGCAACCCAGCCGCGTAAGCCTCGGCGATGGCGTGGGTGAGGCGTTCAGTGGCCACCGGATACTCGCCGCGTATGTACAACCAGCCCTGCTCTGCTCCGATGGCCAGGCCAGCCACCGTCATGGCCTCGACCAGGGAAAACGGGTCGCCCTCCATGACCACGCGGTCCTTGAAGGTTCCCGGCTCGGACTCATCCGCGTTGCACACCAGATGACGAGGGCGACCCTCCTGGTCGGCCACGCCACGCCACTTCACTCCGGTGGGGAACGCCGCGCCGCCGCGCCCCGAGAGACCCGAGGCCGTGATCTCGGCAATGACCTGGTCGCCGCCCATGGACAGCGATGCCTCCAACGCTTGGTAGCCACCGTGGGTCCGGTAGTCCTCGAGGCTGGTCGGGTCGACCACCCCGACCCGGGCCAGAAGCCGTAGACCCGGATCTCCGGCCTGGGGTAGCTCCACGGACGGCGTTGAGGTGGCGTCCGCGATGGCCACCGACACCTCGGCGGGAGAAACGGGGCCGCACCCCGCACCGTCGTCAACGGCGACCACCGTCAGATCGGGTGCACCGGTGCGTTGCACCATGATCGCCGGCCCCCGTTCGCACTGGCCGAGGCAGGGACTGGCCTTCACGTGATGACCCTCTGCCCGCAAATCGTCGATCAGGCCGACGGCACCGAAGAGGCGGCAGGCCACGTCGTCACAGACGTGCACGGTGTCCATGGAGCCCGGCGGCTCGTGGGTGAACAGGTGGTAGAAGGTCGCCACCCCGTAAGCCTCAGCCGGAGGTACCTCCAGCTCGGCACACGCATGGTCCAGCCCACCAGGGCTGATCCACCCCGCGGTGCGCTGCAGGGCGTGCAGCGCGGGCAGGAGCAGGTGGCGACGTTCACGGGTGCGGGTCCGCCCGGCATGCACCAGGCGTTCGGATTCGCGAATGGTGACTGCGCCGTATCCCGAGATGGCCTCAGCCACCGCGGCACGCTCACTCTCGGTCGGCTCCTCGGTCGCCCCGAAGTACAGGTCAGGCATTGTTTCCTACCAACGGACCATCCACGAGCTTGTCAACCCGGACGGCAGCTGCCTTGAACTCTGCGGTCCCGGACTTCGGATCAACGGCATCGCTGGTGATCTGGTTGATGTCGGTGGTCTCCGGGAAGTGGAAGGTGGTGTGGCAGAGGCCTACCGCCAGATGCTCCTCCACCTCAATGGTCATGGTGATCGATCCCCGGCGGGACGACACGGTGACCCGCTCGCCGTCGGTCACCCCGAGGAGGTCGGCGTCGGTCGTCGAGATGGACAGCGCCTCACCGGTTCGGATGGGCGACGGGAAGTGCTCGGTCTGTACCCCGGTGTTGTACGAGTCCAGCGCCCGCACTGTGGTGAGCCGTAGGGGGAACTCTTCGGTCAGCACGTCCAATGGCGGTCGGTCTTCGACACGCGAGAACGGAGCCAACCGACCCTGCACCGGTCGCTCCCAGAGGCGGCCGTGCAGGAACGGGCTCCCCGGATGGTCGTCGGTGGGACATGGCCACTGGATGCCACCCTCGGCCTCCAGACGATCCCACGACATACCGCCGTGCATGGGTGACACCGTGCGGAGTTCCTCCCAGAGATCCTCCGGCGCGGGTTGACCCCACTGGTCGTCGCCCATAGCGGCCGCCAGGTCGTTGATAATGCCGACCTCCTGGCGGGCCTGCCCGGGTGGCGGCACGGCAGCCCGCATCCGCTGGACCCGTCGCTCACTGTTGGTGGCCGTCCCGTCGGACTCAGCCCATCCCAGGGCAGCCGGGAACACCACGTCGGCCATTTCGGCGGTTCGGGTCATGAAGACGTCCTGGACGACCAGCATGTCGAGTCGCTCCAACATGGCCCGGGCGTGGATGGCATCGGCCTCGGAATCAACAGGATTCTCACCAATGCAGTAGACGGCCTTGAGTTCGTCACGACCCATGGCCTCGAACATCTGGGTGAGATTCCAGCCGTTGGTCGACGGAATGGTGCAGTCCCACGCCTCCTCGAACTTTCCCCGGGCATCGTCGTCCTCGACATCCTGGAACCCGGTGAGCTTGTTGGGCAGCGCGCCCATGTCGCCGCCACCCTGCACGTTGTTCTGCCCGCGCAGGGGTACGAGCCCCGATCCCCAACGCCCGACGTGACCGGTGAGAAGCGACAGATTGCAGAGGGACTGCACGTTGTCGACGCCGGTGTGGTGCTCGGTGATCCCCAGCGTCCAGCAGATCTGGGCCTTGTCGGCTGTGGCGTATGCATGAGCTAGGTCGCGGATTGCCTCGGCTGGTACGCCGGTGACCGCCGAGGTGTGCTCCAGGGTCCACGGTTCGACGAAGGCCACGAACTCCTCGTAGCCGGTGGTGGCGTTGGCGATGAATTCGTCGTTGGTGAGGCCCGCAGCGATGATCTCGCGGGCCACGCCGTTGGCCAGGCCAATGTCGGTGCCGACGTTGAGGCCCAGCCAGTGGTCGGCGAACTTGGCAGTGCCGGTGCGGCGCGGGTCGACGGACCACATGCGCGCACCGTTGGCCACACCACGTAGGGCGTGATGAAAGAAGATCGGGTGTGCGTTACGTGCGTTGGATCCCCACATGATGATGAGGTCCGCTTCCTCGATTTCCACATACGAGGAGGTTCCCCCGCCTGCTCCGAAGACCGTCGCCAGACCGACGACGCTGGGAGCGTGTCAAGTTCGATTACAGCTGTCGATGTTGTTCGAGCCGATGACCCGACGGGCGAACCGCTGCGCGGCGTAGTTCACCTCGTTGGTGGTCTTCGAACAACTGAACATCCCGAAGGCCGTCGGGCCGTGGGTGTCGACCGCAGCGCGAAACCCGGTGGCGGCCCGCTGGAGGGCCTCCTCCCAGGTGGCCTCGCGGAGGACGCCATCGTCCCGGACCATCGGGGTCGTCAGACGCTTGCTCATGTATTCCTCATTACTGGTCAGTGACCGGACACCGTCGTCCGATCGGAGCGAACGGGCCACAGAGGGTCCGCCCGACGGGGCCGGAACCTATCGCACTTCCGTGCCCTTCAGAGTTTCCTGTCAGTAGATCAACATCCCTGCCAGTAGGGGTCCCTCTGCTCGGTGAAAGCCCTCGGTCCCTCCAGGGCATCCTCAGAGGTCAACATCCTCTCGTAGGCCTCGAGTTGACCCGACCGCAGATGCCCGAACGCCTCGTTCAGTGACCGGTGGCCCGTGGCCTGGTCGATGGCCATCACGGCCTCCACGGCCAACGGGGCCGCTGCTGCGATCCGCCCGGCCAGCTCCCGAGCCGCGGCGGACAACTCGTCGACCGGCACCACTCGGTTGACCAGACCCCACCGTTCCGCCTCGGCGGCATCCAGGCGCCTACCGCCGTAGAGCACCTCGTTGGCCACCACCGCCGGTAGTTGACGTGGCAGTCGGATAGCGCCCGCGTCGGGGATGATTCCCAGACCGGTCTCGGGCAGGAAGAAAGTCGCGTGCTCGGCGGCCACCACGAACTCGGCGGCCATGGCGATCTCGAAACCGCCTCCGACGGCCATGCCGTTCACCGCACAGACCACCGGTTTGTTCCGACCCGGAAGTTCACAGAACCCCCCGAAACCTCCCTCGCCGTAGTCAGCTTCGAACGCCTCCCCGTCGGCCGCCGCCGTCAGGTCCCAACCAGCCGAGAAGAACCGTTCACCGACACCGGTAAACACGGCCACCCGCAATGACGGGTCGTCACGGAACCCCGCGAACACTCGGCCCAGCTCACGGCTAGTCGCCGCATCGATGGCGTTGGCCTTCGGACGGTCCAACACCACGTCGAGGATCGGACCATCGACCGTCGTCCGGATCGGGCTCGCCGTCTCTTCACTCATGACTGCTCCTCGGGGTCCTCGACCTGCATCAAGACGTCCACCACCGTGGCACCTTCCGCGGTGGCCATCAACGGGTTGACTTCCACCTCGACCAATCCCTCCACGGCAAGAGCGGCCGCCCCGATCCGTTGGATTACGTCGACCACTGCATCCAGATCGACCCCCGGTCGACCCCGATGGCCGTCCAGCAACGGACGGATGGCCAACGCCTGGAGTGCCCTCCGGATGTCATCATCGGCGGCCGGCAGTAACAGGTTTCGGGTGTCAGCCAGCACCTCGACGAGGGTGCCCCCGGCCCCCACGGTGAGGAGCCACCCCACCGGGTCGGCCCGTCGGACGGTGACCAGCAACTCGACGGGCCCGCCAACTGGCCCGTCTATCTGCGCCTCGACCAGCACTCGGTCAGCCCCGGTGGCCAGCCCGATCCGCCGGGCCGCACCAGTCACCTCGGCCGCGTCTGTCAACCCGACGGCCACGCCGTCGACCTCGGTCTTGTGGGCTACGCCAACCGCCTTGACGACCACCGGCCAGCCCATCCGGTCGGCCGCCGCGGCGGCCTCCTCGACCCCCACCACCTCACCAGGCGGGACCGGCACTCCGTGCCCGGCCAGCACCGCCTTGGCCTCGGCCTCCAACAAGGTCGCCCAGGTACCCCCGACCCGGCCCGACGGCGCTGTCGTTCTCGCCGGCAGGGGCGCCAGCGACGGGCCGTCCACCCTCCGCCCCCACCAGGCGGCGGCCTCCAACCCGACCAGTGCCTCATCGATGCCCCGGACCGGCACAAGACCGATGTCGGCCGCTGAGGCCTCCACCGTCAATGGAAGGTTCTCGGCCATCGATGCAGCCACCACGCCGGGGGTCCCGGTCGCCATGCACGCGGCACCGAACGCCTCAAGCGTCGGCCACCAACTAGAGGCGTCGAGGTCCGACGTTGAGTCCTCCGGCGGGAAGTCCAGGACTAGGAGGGCGGCGTCCGGCGCTCCGTCTGGTTCGCGGGTGACCGCCTCGGTGAACGTGGCCAGCAAGCGTTCCGCATCGCCCCAAATGAACGTGTGGTAGTCGAACGGGTTGGAGACTGAAACTAGGGCTGCTTTCTGGGGGTCACCAAGGGCCGTCCGGATCCGATCTACCCGAGCACCGTCGAACCCGGGTAGCGAGAGGTCAAGTCCCTCGCAACGGTCAGCCACGATGGAAGCCTCGCCACCCGAGCAACTCAGGCTGACGATCCTGTTCCCCGGTAGACCCCCAAGCCGGTCCAGTACGTGCAACGTGTCGAGCAGCTCAGGCACGGACCGGACCCGGCGCACTCCCGTCCGGCAGAAAAGGGCCTGATAGGCCTCGTCGCTGCCCACCATCGACGAAGTGTGCGACGCGGCGATCTCGGCGCCACGGGTCGAGGACCCCGTCTTGAGCGCCACCACCGGCACGCCCCGTCTTGAGGCCAGCTGGCAGGCAGCCACGAATCGGGGCACGTCGTGGAGGGCCTCGACGTGCAGGCCCACCGCGGTGACCGCCGGATCGCCTACCAGCGCCTCGAGGCATTCCTCGATACCCACATCGGCCTGATTCCCCAGCGTCAACATGTGGGCAATGGGCATGGGTCGGGTCTGCAGGGTCAGGTCCAGGCCTATGTTCCCGCTCTGGGTCACCAGCGCCACGCCCCGATCGGTCCGGCGACAGCCCTGCTGGTCGGGCCACAGCGCGGCGCCGACGGTGGCCGCCACCGTCCCGTAGCAGTTGGGGCCCAGTACGGGCATTCCATCGGCCGCCGCCACCAGGGCCTCCTGCAAAGCCGTGCCGTCGGGTCCGATCTCCGCGAAACCCGAGGCGTAACAGACCGCCGCGCCGGCACCGATGGCAGCCAGACGTCCTACAACCTCGACAGTGGCGTACCGGTTCACGGCCACCAATGCCGCGTCGGGCACCCCCGGAAGATCATCAACCGAGGGCACGCACGACACCCCGGCCAGATCGGCCCGCGTCGGATGTACCGCCCACATCTCGCCCTCGTACCCCAGGCGACGGCACTGTTCGATGGCCAGCTCCGCTGGTCGGCCTCCGATCATGGCCACCGATCGGGGTGCAAGCAGGCGGGTCAGGCGGGATTCCCCGCCCACGTCGGTCACCTTCGAGATCCCCGGATCAGGCGCCGAGGGGGCGCAACATCTCGCGGCTCACGATATGGCGCTGGATCTCGCTCGTCCCGTCCCAGATCCGGTCCACCCGGGCATCGCGCCAGATCCGCTCCAACGGCAGCTCGTCCATCAGGCCCATCCCGCCGAGGATCTGGATGGCCTCGTCGGACACGAACTGGAGCATCTCGGTCGACGAGATCTTGGCCATGGCGGCGTCGCCGTCAGCCATCTCCCCTCGATCCATCAGCCATGCCGCCCGGTAGGTCATTAGCTCGGCCTGGACCATCCGGGTCCGCATGTCGGCCAACTTGAACGAGACGCCCTGGAACTTTCCGATCTTCTGGCCAAACTGCTCGCGTGATGCCGCCCAGTCCAGGGCTACGGCCATTGCCCGGTCCGCCCGGCCCAGGCACACCGAGGCCACCTGCAGGCGAGTGGCGCCCAGCCACTCGTTGGCCACCTCAAAACCCCGGTGTTCCTCGCCCAGCACGGCCGACGCCGGCACCCGGCAGTCATCGAAGCTCAGGATGCAGTTGTGGTAGCCGCGGTTGGACACCGACCGGTAACCATCGGCTATCTCCAGGCCCGGCGTGTCGTGGTCCACCAGGAACGACGTGATCAACTTCTTGGGGCCCCGAGGGGTCTCCTCCTCGCCGGTCGCCGCAAAGAGGATTGTGTAGTCGGCTAGGTCGGCGTGGCTGATGAAGTGCTTGGTCCCGTTAATGACGTAGTCGTCCCCGTCGCGCACCGCCCGGCACGTCATGCCCCGCACGTCGGACCCGGCATCGGGCTCGCTCATGGCCAGACAGTCGACCCGCTCGCCACGGATGGTGGGTAGCAGGTACTCCTCGATCTGGTCACCCACGCACGCCTGGAGGATGTTGGACGGCCGGGCCACCACGTAGTGCAGCGCGTACTGGGTCCAGCCGAATGCCCGATCCACGAGTGCCATGGTGAGGTTGTCGAGGCCACCTCCGCCAAGGTCGGCCGGCATGTTGGCCGCGTAGATCCCGGCATCCAGGGCCCGATCGCGGATCTGGACGACGAGTTCCGGCCGAACGTCGCCGAGACGCTCGACCTCCTCCTCGTGGGGTACCAACTCGCGCTCGGTGAAGGCTCGGACGGTGTCGACCACCATCTCCTGTTCATCGGTCAGGGCGAAGTCCATGGGGGCTCCCTACGCAGCGGGGTCGGACGGTTCTTGTCGGATCGGGGGTCAGGCGGGGATCCGCATAACGCGACCCACCTGGGGCGGAACGGGCAGGTCGGCGTGGACTCTGGCAACGGCAGCCAAGGCGGCGGCGGGACCATCGAGGATGGGTGCCGTCGAACCGGTCTCGGTGTTGACGTGTAGCAGCATCTGTTCGGTCGTGCACAACAGGTCGCCGACGGCCCCAGCCTCATCCACCAGATACATCGCGTGGAAGAAATGCAGCCGCTTGGAATCCACACCGAGTACCTGAGTGGTGAATCGCAACGGTTCGCCGAGCGACGCCTCCTTCACGTAGTTGAGATGGGTCTCCACGGTGAAGAAGGTATGGCCGGCCGCCCGGTAGTCCTCGTCGATCCCGATGTAGCGGAACAGTTTGTCGCTGGCCCAACCGAAGGCCGTGAGGAACGCCCACTCGGACATGTGGCCGTTGTAGTCCACCCAGTCGGGCTCGACGACCGTTTCGTACAGAGCCAGCGGGGCGGCCACCAAATGATTCGCCGTGTCGTCGCCGGCGGTCCACCTCGAACCCGAACCGGCTTCGTGGATGCGGGCCTCGCGCTCGGCGATCAACCGGCCGGCACCCAGGTCCAGCGGCCGCAGCGACCGCATCACCGAGATGACGTAGTCGTCCCGGAGGCGTTCCAGTTCGGCGATGGAACGCCCCCCGGCCTGTTCCTCGCACCCGTCGGCCATGGCCTCGATGAGGTCGTCGGTTAGCTCGGGCGCCTCAAGCTTCGTCCATGGCAGCTTCAGGGCCGGACCGAACTGACGAAGCATGTGGCGCATGCCCTGCTCGCCGCCCGCCAGGTGAAAGGTCAGGTTGGTGCCCATACCGGCCCACCGGAGCCCCGGCCCGTAGTTGATGGCGTCGTCCAGCTCGCGGGTGGTGGCCACCCCGTCGTTCACCAAATGGAGAACCTCCCGCCACAGGGCCTCCTGGAGTCGGTCCGAGAGGTAGCCCTCGATCTCGTTTCGCACCACCAGCGGATACATCACCAGGTCGTCGTAATGGGCTACCGCGGCGTCCATTGCCGCCTCAGAAGTCTGCTCGCCGGCCACAACCTCGACTAGGGGCAGCAGGTACACCGGGTTAAAGGGGTGTCCGATCAAGACCCGCTCCGGATGCTTGCAACCCTCCTGGAGATTGGTGGGAAGGAGGCCCGAGGAGCTGGAAGCGATGACTACCTCCGGGCCGGAATGGGCGGCCAGAGCCTGGATCAGCGGCCGCTTGACCGTCTCGTTCTCCGGGGCGCTCTCCTGAATCCAATCGACCCGACCGGCCACCTCCTCAGCGGTGTCAACCCATGTCAGGCGGGTCGGGTCAGCTCCCGGGAAGAGGCCGAGTTTCGTGGCCGACGGCCAGGCCCGCTGCACGGCAGCACGAAGCCGGTCCTCGGCGCCCGACGCCGGATCCCAGGCCACCACGTCGAGTCCCCGGGCCAACGCCCGGACGGCCCAACCAGCGCCGATCACCCCGGTGCCCACCAGGCCGACGGCTCGCCCCCCGGCGACCGTGTCCATCGAATCCGCCCTAGCCGAGGTTTAGGGTCTGTCGGGCATCAGCCGGGGTCTGGACCCGGGCACCCATCAGTTCCACGATCCGGATGGCCTTCTCAACCAGCTGAGCGTTGGTGGCCAGCACCCCGCGCTCCAGGTAGAGGTTGTCCTCCAGACCGACCCGCACGTGGCCACCCAGCATCACCGACTGGGCCACCATTGGCATCTGCATGGCTCCCAGACCGAATGACGTGAACTCGGCCTCAGCGGGCAGTCGGTTCACCATGGCCTGAAGGATCCCGACGTCCAGCGGTGTCCCGTAGGGGATCGACAGGCAGAGCTGGAGCCAGTACGGGGCGTCGATCAGGCCCTCGGCGATCATCGTCTCGGCGAACCACAGGTTGCCGGTGTCGAAGACCTCCAGCTCGGGCCGCACGCCTAGCTCTCGGACCCGCTCGGCCATGATGCGCAACATCGCCGGGGTGGACACGTAGACCTCGTTGTGGTCACCGAAGTTCAGTGACCCACAGTCCATCGAGCAGATGTCGGGGCGGATGGCCTCCACGTGGGCCAGGCGTTCGAGGCCGCCTACCAGGTCGGTGCCGGACTCCCAGGCCATCGGATCGTCGTCAGGGCCGACATTGAGATCACCGCCCATGCCCGCCGTGAGGTTCACCACCACGTCGGTGTTCTTTTCGCGGATGCGGTCGACCACCTCCCGGTAGAGCTCCACGGTGCGGGTGCCCTTCCCGGTATCGAGGTCGCGCACGTGGCAGTGGACAATGGCCGCCCCAGCCGAAGCGGCGTCCAGCGCGGAGGACGCGACCTGTTCCGGGGTGATCGGCACATGTTCACTGCGCCCAGTGGTGTCTCCTGAGCCGGTCACGGCGCAGGTGATGATGACATCACGGTTCATGGATCGGGTCACGAGGCCCCCCTGTCGTCTGGCCCATTGTTCCGAGAACGGGGCTTGCGTAGGCTTGTCCCCGGTCCGGATCCCGCCTCCCCTTCAAGGGCAGGCTCTTCAAGAGCAGGCCCTTCAGGAGAAGGTTGGACCGGTCCGTCCCAGAATCCGCGCAGGCTACCCCGCCGTCCGCACCGTAGGTGCCGGCGTCGGCGTGTCGAAGGAGCAACCATGAAGATCCTGTTCGCAGACGCTCTCCCCGAGGCATACATCGACCTCCTCAGGGATCGGGGCGACGAGTGCATCGTCTCTCCCGAGTTGGGTGCCGACGACATTCCCGATGCCATCGAGGGCATCGACGTGCTCGTCGTCCGCAGCACCAAGGTCACAGCGACGACGACCAGCCGATCAGACCGGCTAGGCCTGATCGTCCGGTCGGGTGCCGGGACCAACACCATCGACTGCCAGGCGGCAGCCGACGCCGGGATCTACGTGTGCAACGTGCCGGGCACCAACTCGGTCGCCGTGGCCGAGTTGACCCTCGGCCTACTGCTGGCCATCGACCGTCACATCCCATCGGCAGCGACCGACCTCAAGCACGGCACGTGGAACAAAAAGGAGTACTCGAAGGCCGACGGTCTCATGGGCAAGACCTTCGGTGTCATCGGTGTGGGCGAGATCGGGTTGGCCGTCGCCGAGCGGGCCCGCTCGTTCGGCATGACCGTGGTCGCCGAGCGCAAGGCCGACCGTCGACCCGACGTCGAGGCCCGGATCCGTTCCATCGGTATCCGCCTGGTCGAAGACCTCGATGAGCTGGTGACCGAGTCCGACATCGTCTCGATCCACGTGCCTGGTGGCGCAGCAACCGAGAACCTGGTCGACAAACGATTCCTGGACCTCATGAAGCCGGGCGCCATCCTGATCAACACCAGCCGTGGTGAGGTAGTCGACGAGGATGCGCTCATCGCTGCCATGGACTCCAGGGGGATCCGGGCCGGACTAGACGTGTACCGCGACGAGCCGGCCGGCGGCGAAGGTGAGTTCACCTCCGAGCTGGCCGTCCACCCCAACGTGGTCGGCACCCATCACATTGGGGCGTCGACCCAGCAGGCCCAGGACGCCACCTCGGCGGGCACCGTCGACGTGATCGAGGCCTACCGGGCCGGTGAGCCGGTGAACTGCGTGAACGTGGCCGGGACCCGCATGGGTTCCGCCACCATCACCATCCGACACTTCGACCGGGTGGGCGTGCTGGCCGCCGCGCTGCAGGTTCTGCGACGGGCCGACATCAACGTCCAGACCATGGAGAACAAGGTCTTCCAGGGTTCCAACGCCGCCATGGCCATCATCGACGTAGTCGGTGACGTCACCGAGGACGTCGCCCGAGAACTAACCAGCCTGGACAACGTGATCCAGGTCCAGACAACTGCTCGCGAGCAGTGAGTGTGCTCCGCCCCTTTCCGGGGCTGACCGTCGAACCGGCGTGGGCTGACAGGGTCACCACCGGTCCTTATGACGCCTACTCCCCGTCCGAGCGCGTGGCCATTGCCGAGGCGAACCCATACAGCTTCCTGAACGTCACCCGATCCCAGGAGGATGTGCCGGTCGAGTGGCGCGACGACGTTGACTGGTTGATCGGCCAGTGTGCCGAATCCATGCAGCGCATCTATGACGCCGGTGCCTACGCCGAGCACGACGAGCCGTCGCTGTTCCTGTACCGCCTGGAGACAGGCGACCACGTCCAGACCGGCGTGATGGGCTTGGTGCCGGTAACCGAGCCGGGCGACCGCCGGGTGTTGCGCCACGAGGCGGTACGTCCCGGGAGGGCCGACCTGCTGACCAGGCACCTGTTGGAGTTGGGCATGTCGTCCAGCCCCATCTCGCTCACCTATCGGACCGATGCGGTGCTAGACGCGGCGATCATCGCCGGTTGCGCCACTGAACCAGTGCTGGAAGCCGACGGTGACGGCATCCATCAGACGATCTGGGCGCTGTCCGGTAAGGCTGCCGATGCCCTCGTAGCCGCCATGGGTGACCGACCGCTGTACGTCACCGACGGCCACCACCGACTGGCGGCCGCCGTGGAGGCCCGACATCGGAATCCCGATATCGGTGACGACCATCCGCTGCAGTGGACTCAGGCCGTCCTGTTCCCTGATGCCGAGATGCAGGTTCTGGCTGCCCACCGCCGGGTCGGTGATCGTGCCGGCCGCTCAACCGACGACCTCGTCGAGGCCCTGACGGCCGTCGGCCCCCTCGTACCGTGTGCCGACGTCTCCGAGGCCCGGCCTGATGGCGCTGGTGCGATTGGGGTGTACGTGGGTGGCCGCTGGTTCTCCATGGACCTGCCGGCCGCGTCGGGTAACCGGGCCGTCGACCAGTTGGACGTGTCCCGGCTTCAGGACGGGATCCTGGCACCCGTGATGGGCATCACCGATCCGGGGAGTGACCCGATGATCGACTACGTGCCCGAGCCGGTGGGCATCGGCGCACTGGTCGCACGCTGCGACGCCGATGGCCGCGTCGGCTTCGTCCTGCATGCCACGTCGGTGGCTGAGATGATGGCCGTGGCTGACGAGGACGGACTCATGCCTCCCAAGTCATCGTATTTTGAGCCCAAGCCCCGATCCGGCGTCTTCGTCCGCCGCCTCGACCGAGAGACCACAGCCGGGGCCGGTGAGAACTGACCGGTGATCGACGTCCGTCGACTCCGACACGAGGCGACCAACCCGTGACCGGGGCACATGCACAACGGGCGGTACTGCAGTTTCCGGTCGACGGTTAACGCCGGTGGGTCTCGGCGACCCGGATCGGGCCGACGCCGTGTGGATGGTCAACTCAGTCTGTGGCTGAGTTGACCATCATTTCGATGACCGGCCCGACGCTCAACCTCGGCGACGTCGAACTTCTTCGGTGATGGCCGGAATGACCTGGTGCAGGTCGCCGATTACCGCATGCCCGGCCCGGGTGACCATGTTGGCCTCACCGTCGGTGTTGATGGCCAGGATGTTCTTGGCCGCCATGGCGCCCACCCAGTGCTGGATGGCGCCCGAGATGCCGCTGGCGATGTAGATCTCCGGGGCGATCCGGGTGCCGGTCTGTCCGACCTGATCGCTGTGGGGCCGCCAGCCGTTGTTCGTGACGGCACGGGAACAACCCACCACGCCGCCGAGCTCGCCGGCCAGTTCTTCTAACGGAGCGAACGCCTCGGCCGACCCCACGCCACGGCCGCCACCTACCACCACCGGTGCGGTGGACAGGGTGATGCCCCTAGTCAGGACGACCCGATCGGCTACCACGGTGCGGGCCAACGCATCATCGAGTTCGGGGACGAACGACACCATGGTGCCGGAAGCCGGTGCCTCAGCGGCGACCCCCTCCACTGAGTGATGGGCCACTGTCACCAGGTGGATCTCGGCGGTAAGGGCGGCGTCCTCGAGTAGCGAACCGCCCCACTGGACGCGGGTCATGGTCCAGTTCCCGGAGCCATCGCCCGTCGGGTCGACGGTTCGGCAGTTGGCCACGAACGGCTGATCTAGGCGGGCGGCCACCTGGGCCACCACCTCGTTGCCCCGATCGGTGCCGCAGGCCAGCACCGCAGTGGCCCCGGTGCCTCGTACCAGTTGGACCACCGTCTCGCCCCAGGCCTCGGGGCCGAAGTCGGTCAACAACGGATGAGATGCGACATGCACGGTCGACGCGCCATACGCGCCTAGACCGGCTGCTGCGGAATCGGCGCCCTCGCCGATGACCACCGCGGCCATCTCGAGACCGGCCGCCACCGCCAGGGGGCGCCCGAAGGTGAGTGCCTCCAGCGAGGCGTCCGACAGGGTGCCGCGATCGTGGTCGCAGATGACGAGCAGGCTCATGACAGCACCCCAAGTTCCTCAAGCAGGTCCACGACCGCCGGGGCGGCCTCCGGGCCAGTTCCCAAGATCACCGTCTCGCTGATCTGCTCCACCGGGCGGTGGAGGCGCAACCGCACCTGCCCACCGGCCTCGACGATCCGCTCGTCGGTGTCCACCACGGCCTTCTTGGAAGCCAGACGGCCCTTCATGGTCGGATACCGCGGGAGGTTGATCCCCTCCTTGACACCCAACACCGCCGGCATAGGCACGTTGTAGACCTCAAAGCCGCCGTCGATCTCCCGACGGGCCGCGGCCACGCCCTCGTCCAGTTCCCCACCAATCTCGATTCCCTTGATGCCGTTCACGATGGGACGTCCAAGGTGGTTGGCCACCCGCACCCCGACCTGGAAGCCACCGGCGTCGGCCGACTCGTTCCCAAACAGGATCAGGTCGAATGCACCGTTGGTCTCCTCTACCGCGGCAATGGCCTCGGTCAGAGCCAACGCGGTGCGTTGCGGGTCCCAGTCGACGTCGTTGATCGGGATCAGCACGAAGTGGTGGGCGCCGACGCTGGCCGCGTAGCGCAGCTGCTCCTCGGCCTCCGCCGGGCCAAGGGTCATGACGGTGACCTCGCCCCCGTGGGCCTCGGTCAGCTGGACGGCTTCCTCTACCGCGCACTCCTCGTGCGGGCTAGTGGTGAAGCCCAGATGGGCGGCGTCGACGGTTTGACCGTCGGCGGTCACGTTGATGCGTGCCCCGGGAGCCGGTACGCGTTTAACGCAGACGAGGATCCTCATGGTCGTCGGATCAACCCTTCAGTCGCGTGTCGTCCGGATCGAACACCGCCCCAGTGGAGGCCACCTTCACCGGGTACAGCTCGTTCATGTACATGACCTGTAGGTCGGTGCCGGCCACGGCGAGCTCCCGCGGCAGGTACGACATCAACAGGTGCTTTCCGACCGATGGGCCGTAACCCGCCGAGGTGGCCCGGCTGACTCGGCCGTGGCTGTCGACGATGCGGCCGCCGTCGGCATCCAGGATGGGCTCGTTGCCGCCCATCATGTGTCGCGACCGGCCCTGGCCGTCGGTCTGGTCCTCGACGGTCAGGGTGCACATCGACACCTCGGGATCACCAGCCTCGCGGGCTGCGTGGTAGGCGTCACGTCCGATGAAGTCGGCGGCCTTGAGCTTCGGTCGGGCCAGACCGGCTTCCAGCGGGTTGTATTCGCTCTCCAGTTCGGCACCCATCAGGCGGTAGCCCTTTTCGAGGCGACCTGACGAGCCGTACACGCCACCACCGGTCGGGCGGATGCCCAGGTCGGCGCCGGCCTCCATGAGCGCGTCCCAAAGGGCGGGGCCGTTCTCCCACGCCGTGTAAATCTCCCAGCCGGTGTCACCGACGTAGGAGATGCGGAATAGCTGGACGGGTAGGCCGGCCACCTCGGCATCAATGATCGAGCCGTAGGGGGAGCCGTCCTGACTGAGGTCCTGACCGGTCAACTGAAACAGCACGGCCGGAGCGTTGGGGCCCCACAGGCCGAGCGTGGTGAGCTGTCGGGTGATGTTGGCGAACGTCACCGAGCCGTCGGTCGGCATGTGGCGACGGGTCCAGAACTCGTCGCGGCCACCGTCGAACACGCCGGTCACGATCCGCATCCGGTCCTCACCAAGACGCATCATCGTGAGGTCGGAGTGGAAACCACCATCGGGGGTCAGCCACGGGGTGTAGATCGACCGACCCACGGCCACGTCGACCTTGTTGACGGCCAGACGCTCGGCATACTCAATGGCTCCGGGGCCGTCGAGTTCGTAGATCTGGAACGAGCTCAGGTCGACCACACCACAGTGCTCACGCATGTTGAGGTGCTCTCCGGTGGTGATGGGGCTCCACCATCGGTTGTCCCACTCGACCTCGCGCTCAGCCAAGCCGTAGCGCTCGACGAGGTCGGCGTTGGCGCCGTACCACTGCGGACGCTCCCAGGTCCGGGCCTGGAAGAAGGTGGCGTCGAGGTCCTGCTGGCGCGAGAAGTACGGGCCGACCTCGAGGTTTCGGCGCCCCTCCCACTGCTCGGCCGGGTGGACGATCCCGTAGGTCTTGATGAAGTGCTCGTCGGCCCGGGACCAGATGTGCTCGTCGGAGCGCTCCTGGTCGTAGAAGCGGGCGACGTCGGCACCGTGGACGTCGATCACTCGGGGGTAGCCATGGGTCATCCACTCGGCGACGACCTGGGCCATGCCCGGACCCTCCTTGACCCACACGGCGGCGGCTGACCAGAGGTTGCGCACCTCGGTGGTCTCACCTAGGCAGGGCATGGTGTCCGGTGTCAGCGAGAGTAGACCGTTGATGGCGTACTTGATCTCGGCGTCGCCCAGCATGTCCATTAGCTCGATGGCCGTCTCCATCTGGTCGTCGAAGTCGTCCGGCGTGAACGGCATCTCCGTCGGCGACAGCGCTGCCTCGGCGTTGGACGGAATCTCATCCGGGTGGTGGAGGATCGCCCGGTGGCCGTAAGAGCCGACCTCCATGGAACCCGACGACTGCCGCTCATAGCAGAAGGTGTCCATGTCCCGGACGACCGGGTAGCCGATCTCGTTGTTGGTCTCGGCGAGGATGTCCATGGGGCCCACGTCGGCCATCTGGTGGACGGCAGGGACCAGCGGGATGGTGGCGCCAGCCATGTTGGCGATGCGGTTGGACCACACGCCACAAGCCACGACCACGTAGTCGGCCTCGATGGTGCCCTTGTCGGTCACCACGGCCGCAACGGTGGTGATCCCGCCGGCGCCTTCGGCGGTCTCGATGTCGAGCACCTCGGTATTCGCGAACACCTGGCAGCCGGCCTTCTCGATGGCCTCACGGCGCATGGTGGTACCCGTCTCGAGCGAGTCCACGACCGACACCGTCGGACAGTGGAACCCACCGAGGATGACGTCCTCGTTGATGAACGGGACGAGTTCCTTGACCTGGGAGGGGGTCAGCATGTGGGCCTCGATGCCCCACGCCTTGGCCGAGGTCATGCGGCGGGTGAGCTCGTCCATGCGAGCCTGAGTGCGGGCCACCTCTATGCCGCCGGAGTCGACCGACATCTGCATGTCCCGGTACTGGTTGGCGCTCTGCTCGCCGAGCAGGGCCATCTCCTTGTTGTGGTCGACCGGGAAGATGAAGTTCGACGCGTGGCCAGTCGAACCTCCAGGATTGGGCAACGGGCCCTTTTCCAGCAGGACCAGGTCGGTCCAGCCGAGGCGGGCCAGATGGCCGACGAGACAGTTACCGACAATGCCGGCACCGATCACGACGACATTGGCGCGAGTCGGGAAATCACTCATTCGGTTGTTCTCCTGCGACACGGCCCGGGGCGGCTCGACCACGAGGGTGGGTCCGACCGGGGGCGGTTGATGGGATGCCCGACAGCGGTCGCCGCGAGGCGCCGGAAGCGTACCTACCCCCTCCGGATGATGCTGACAATCGGGCGCCGCTAAATCGTTCGTACCTGACGTACCGTCAGGACACCCATCAGGGGAGTAACTTCCGCGCCCGAGACAGATGCCATCGGAAGGGAGTCGAAAGGCCCATGGCCGAACCACAGGCGACCAACCCACCGGCGACCGAACCGCGGACAACCAGACCACCAGCAACGGATCCGCAGCGCGTGCTGATCACCGGGGGTGCCTCAGGTATAGGACGGGCCATGGCCGAGGCCTTCAGCGATGCGGGTGCCCGGGTGCACGTGGCCGACCTGCCCGCTTCCCGAGGCGGCCAACCCGAGGGTTGTGGCTTCAGCGGCGTGGACGTCTCCGATCCCGCCGGAGTAGACGAGCTTTTCGCCACAGTGCTAGCCCCGGCCGACGCCGGCGGTCTGGGCGGGCTGGACGTACTGTGCGCCAACGTGGGTATCGCCGGCCCCACCGGACCGATCGAGGACCTCGACGCCGAGGGTTGGGATCAGACCATGGCCGTCAACGTGCGCAGCGCCTTCCTCTGCTGCCGCCGGGCCGTCCCAGCCATGCGGGCCACCGGAGGCGGATCGATCCTGTTGACCTCGTCGACCGCGGGGATCACCGGCTTCCCGATGCGTTCGCCGTACGCAGCATCCAAGTACGCCATCATCGGACTGGGCGACACGCTGGCCATGGAAGTGGGCGAGTTTGGGATCCGAGTGAACGTGCTGTGTCCCGGCTCGGTGGACGGCGACCGGATGGTGCGGGTGATCGATGCCGAGGCGGCCGCCACCGGTGAATCAGCCGCCGACCTGCGGGCCGCCTACGAGAAGCAGGTCTCGATGCGGACCTTCGTCGAGGGGCGGGACATCGCGGCCATGGCCGTGTTTCTGGCGTCGCCGGCCGCCCGGTTCGTCAACGGTCAGACCATCTCGGTGGACGGTGGCCTCGAGACGCTGCGAACCAGCTGGAGAACCTGAAGTCAGGCCGCTGGTCCTGCCTCCACCGGAACCGGAATCAAGCCACCTAGCCAAGGGCGGACGAGATCTCGTCGGCTGCCCAACGCACCCGGTCTGCCACGATGTCTTTCAACGTCTTGTCGGGGAACCGGTAGCTCGGTCCGTGACTGTGCAGGGCACCCACCACGGCGCCGACCTGGTTGAACAACGGCGCGGCCACCGAGTTGATGCCCTCGGAGAACTCCTCCTCCATCCAGAAGATCCCAGTCTCGCGGACCTCGTCGAGACGGGCTCGGATCCGGTCCGGCATGGTGACCGATCTCGGCGTGTACCGGTCGAGATTACGGTTCAGGTAGCGGTCAACGGCCTCATCGGGCCAGTGGGCGAGGACGACCATGCCCGAGGGGACAATGTGCATGGGCAGGCTGACCCCCGTCCAGTCCCGGACCTGGACGGGGTTCGCGCAGTCGATCTGACCGATGTAGTGGACGTCGTATCCCGCCGGGATGGACAGACCTACCGCCTCGGCCACCAGGTCGACCAGTTCCTGCATGGTCGGCTGAGCCACGGCCAGGAGGCTTTGGGTCGTATCCACACTGGCCGCCATGGTGACCACCGACGGGCCGATCCGGTAGCCGCTGTCGTCAGCCAGTCGCTCAACGGCCCCTAACTGCTCAAGGGTGGCCAGCAGCCGGGCCACCGTGCTCGTCGGAAGACCGAGCCGTCGTGAGATCTCGCTGATCCCCGACGGATCGTCAGCCACCTCGGTCAGGATCTGGAAGGCCCGGTCGATGCTCTGGACGATCTGCATATGTCTGCTCGCCTCTCCCCCATGAACGCTGCCATGGGTTTCGGCATTCCGTTATCTGCCCTGCCAGGCGATCCACCAAGCGACGTCCCACATAGCGGGAAGCACATTCCGGTGGGTGGACAACCCAACTGAGGGTTAGTAGATTTCCCACCATACAGGATCTTCCCGCCTAGCGGGAAACTGATTATGAGCACCTCAGGTAGCGTGACGACATTCCACACCGCCCCCCGGGGCAGCAACGGCTGACCACGGGACGTAAAACACGTCCCCCGATTCGCAACGGAGCGCATCCATGGCCGAAGAGCAAAACATCGAAGAAGAGATCATCCTGGCGGACCTCAGTGACGAGGATCTCACAGCCCAGATGCATGACGACCTCTACGACGGCCTCGGCGACGAGATCAGCGAAGGCACCAACATCCTCCTGGGTCGCGGCTGGGACCCCGGCCGAGTCCTGAACGACGCCCTGGTCGAAGGCATGCGGATCGTGGGCATCGACTTCCGCGATGGCATCCTCTTCGTACCCGAGGTACTGCTGTCCGCCAACGCCATGAAGGCCGGCATGGCCATCCTCCGGCCCCTGCTGGCCGAGACAGGCGCTGAGCCCATTGGCAAGGTGGTGATCGGTACCGTCAAGGGCGACATCCACGACATCGGCAAGAACCTGGTCGGGATGATGCTCGAGGGCGCCGGCTTCGAGGTCATCGACCTCGGCATCAATACCGACGTCGAGGAGTTCCTCGGGGCACTCGACGAGCACAAGCCCGACATCCTCGGCATGTCGGCCCTGCTGACGACCACCATGCCGTACATGAAGGTCGTCATCGACACCCTTGAGGAGAAGAGCCTCCGCGAGGAGTACTCGGTGATCGTCGGTGGTGCCCCGCTGAACGAGGAGTTTGGCGAGGCCATCGGTGCCGACGCCTACTGCCGCGATGCCGCGGTGGCTGCCGAGACGGCGAGCCGCCTGGTGTCCGAACGCCGGGCCGCGGCCGCCTGACCCGGACGGTGAACGAGCCCACCGGTGCCACCGAGGCACCCGGCGGGCGAACTCTCGTCGTCGCCTGTGGCGCACTCGCCCGCGAGTTGCTCCAGGTGGTGGAGGCCAACGGCCTCACCCATGTCGACGTCGAGTGTCTGCCCGCCTCGTACCACAACACGCCAGACGTCATCCCCCAGGCCGTCGCCACACGCGTCCGGGCCGCCGCCGACCATTACCAGCGGATCTTCGTGGGCTACGGCGACTGTGGCACCGGTGGTCGCCTCGACGCGGTGTGTACCGAACTGGGTATCGACCGCCTACCCGGCGACCACTGCTACGAATTCCTGGCCGGCTCAGCGGCCTTCACGGACCTGCACGCCGAGGAGCTGGGCACCTTCTTCCTAACCGACTACCTGGTGAAGCACTTCGACCGTCTGGTGGTGAAGGCCTTCTGGCTAGACACCCACCCCGAGATGCTCGAGGCGGTGTTTGGCAACTACCGACGCCTCGCCTATCTCTCCCAGGTGGACGATCCCGACCTGCTGGAACAGGCGCGGGCCGCAGCTATCCGACTCGGACTGGCCTTCGAACACCGCCCCACCGGTCTCGGCAACCTGGAGACCCACTTGCTGGCCGGGACCTCGGTGGCCATCACCGGCCCCGCCAGGTCACCCCTTCCCACAGGAGCCCATTGAACTCATGGCCGCCCAGCTCGTCACCATCTACTGGCGTGACATCCCCGCCCAAATCACCGCCCAGCAGGGACGGACCCGCGAGAAGGCCCTGCTGGATGCCCGCTTCCAGCACGCCATCGACCGGGCGGCCATGATCGCCGGAATGGACGACACCGACTCCTACGTGGCCCAGTGGCGCCGGGAATCGGTGTCCCTCACCGCTGACATGGCCGCCGCTGTGGCTGACGAGGCCGCCCGCATAGATGCTGCCTATGACCGTGACCGACTCGAGCGCCTCGTGCTCTCGGGTGGCGTCGACAACTGAACCATCCCGCCAGACATGGCACAAGACAGAGGGCCATCACCAAGATGACTGACACCATTCTCAGCTCGGACACCCGTGAGGTGGCCATCGGCTTCGGCCGACCGTTCGTCATGATCGGCGAGCGCATCAACCCCACGGGCCGAAAGCTCCTCGCCGAGGAGATGAAGGCCGGTGACTTCAGCCGGGTGGAGGCCGACGCCATTGCCCAGGTGGAGGCAGGCGCCCGGATGCTGGACATCAACGCCGGCATCCCGCTGGCCGACGAGCCGGCCCTGCTAGCCCGGGCCATCAAGCTGGTCCAGTCGGTGGTCGACGTCCCGCTCTCCATCGACTCCTCGATCATCGAGGCCCTAGAGGCCGGCATCGCCGTCTACCAGGGCAAGCCACTGGTCAACTCGGTCACCGGTGAGGACGAGGTGCTCGAACGGGTCCTACCGCTGGTCGCGCGGGCAGGCGCCGCGGTAGTGGCAATTTCCAACGACGACACCGGCATCTCCGAGGACCCCGACGTGCGTTTCGCCGTGGCGAAGAAGATCGTTGAACGGGCCGCCGACCACGGCATCCCGGCCGCCGACGTGGTGGTCGACCCTCTGGTCATGCCCATCGGCGCCATGGGGACAGCCGGCCAGCAGGTGTTCACCCTCGTGCGGCGCCTGCGCGAGGAACTGAAGGTCAACACCACGTGTGGCGCGTCCAACGTGAGCTTCGGCCTACCCAACCGGCACGCGGTGACCGGCACGTTCCTGGCCATGGCCATCAGTCACGGCATGACCTCGGCCATCATGAGCCCGCTGCATGCCGAGGTGAAAACGGCCATCCAGGCCGCCGACGTGCTGGCCGGCGCCGACGCCGACTGCGCCACCTGGATCCGCCACCACCGTGACCCGGACGCGCTAGCCGGCGCCCGCGAACGTCGCGGCAACCGCCGTCGGCGCGCCTGAGGCCCGGCGCCCGACCCACCAGATACCAGACCATGGCCGACCCCGCTGGACGCCCCGAAAAGCATCTCGTCGTCTTCACGCCGTCCGGGCTACGCGGGTCGGTTCACGGAGGCACCTCGGTACTGGACGCCGCCCGACAACTGGGCGTCGACCTCGATTCGGTGTGCGGGGGCCGCGGCATCTGCGGCCGCTGTCAGGTGATGCCCACGTTTGGTGAGTTCGCCAAACACGGAGTTACCGCCAGCCCGGACCACGTCTCGGACCGGGGCCCCACCGAAGCCGACTACCGGGGCCGGCGGCCTCTGGTCGATGGCCAACGCCTAGGTTGCGCGGCCACGATCTGCGGCGACCTGGTGGTCGACATCCCAGCCGAAAGTCAGGTCCACCGCCAGGTGATCCGCAAGGAGGTCGACGTGGGCGATCTGGCACTCGACCCGGTTCTGGTCCTGCGTCTCGTGGAGGTAGCCGAACCCACACTGGACGAGTCGATCGGCGAAATCCGGCGCCTTGTCGACTCACTGGCCACCCAGTGGGACCTCCATGGCCTGGCGGTTGCCAACGATCTGGTGGCCGACGTGCAGCGGGCTCTCGCCGCTGGGAACCGCACGGTCACCGTGGCCATCCGGGACGGTTGTCAGGTAGTGGCCGTCTGGCCCGGGCTCCGTGACCGGGCGTTGGGCATCGCTGTGGATGTCGGATCGACGACCATTGCCGGCCACCTCTGCGATCTGGCCACGGGGGCAGTGCTGGCCACCGCCGGGACCATGAACCCACAGATCCGCTTCGGCGAGGACCTGATGAGCCGGGTCTCCTACGTGATGATGAACCCGGGCAGTGAGGTCGAACTGACCGACGCGGTGCGCTCCGCCCTTGATGACCTCGTGGGCAACCTCGTCGGACAGGTAGATGCCACACGTGACGAGGTGCTGGAGCTGGTGCTGGTAGGTAATCCGGTCATGCACCACCTGTTCCTGGGTTACGACCCCACACCACTGGGCGGGGCTCCGTTCGCCCTGGCCGTCGACGGGCCGCTCGACCTACCGGTGTCCTCCCTGGACATCGAGGCACACCCGGCGACCCGCGCCCACGTGCTGCCTTGCATCGCCGGCCACGTGGGCGCCGATACGGCAGCCGTCGTCCTGTCCACCGGCCTCGGCCGGACAGCCGAACTAGAAGCCGGCGACCAGCCGACCCCTTCACCTCCGGACCGCGAGCGGGTCCGACTGGTGGTCGACGTGGGCACCAACGCCGAGATCGTGTTGGCTGGCCGTGGACGGGTCCTCGCCGCGTCTAGTCCGACCGGCCCGGCCTTCGAGGGCGCCCAGATCAGTGCCGGCCAGCGGGCCACACCTGGCGCCATTGAACGAGTCCGGATTGACCCGACAACCGGTGAGCCTCGCTTTCGCATCATCGGCGTTGAGCCGTGGTCCGACGAGGACGGCTTCACCGAGGCTGCAATAGGCACCGGGGTGACCGGCATCTGTGGCTCCGGGATCATCGAGGTGGTCGCCGAACTCTGGCTCGCCAACCTCATGGACACCAACGGGGTGATCGGCGGGGCCGACACCAGGCCGTCGACCCGTATCGAACCCGACGGTCGGACCTTCTCCTACGTGCTGTTCGACCCCACCGAGATGGGCCTCGACGGAGAGCGCCTACTGGTCACCCAGAACGACATCCGGGCCATCCAGTTGGCCAAGGCAGCGCTGTACGCCGGCATCCGGCTGCTCATGGACCACCTCGAGGTCGATACCGTTGACGAGATCGGTCTGGCGGGCGCCTTCGGCAGTCACATCGACACCACCCACGCCACCGTGCTGGGCCTGGTCCCGGACTGCGATCCCGACCGGGTCACCAGCGTCGGCAACGCTGCGGGCGCCGGGGCGACCATCGCCCTTTTGTCCGGTTCGGCCCGCCAATCGATCGTCGAGGTGGTCGACCGCATCGAGAAGATCGAAACGGCCCTCGAGCCGGCGTTCCAGGACCACTTCGTGGACGCCATGGCCATCCCCCATCGGACCGCCGAGTACCCCTGTCTTTCGACACGGGTCACGCTCCCTGAACGGTCTACCGCTTCGGTGGTTGGTTCGGAGCGCTCCGGTCGGCGACGTCGTCGCAACGGAGCCGCAAGATGAGCAGTCACAATCGATGGTTGAGAACATGGTCAAGGACCGTCGGTATGCCTTTGGGCGTAACCGACGATGACAAACCAGAGTTTCTGCCAATAAGCCAAACAAGCGTAAAACGGGCACTGGGTTTTCGCACATTTTGGATAGTGATGCATGTCGTCACATGCCTTTTTATTATCGCCGCGGCGGGGCGGACTTTAGGAATTTGGTAGCCCATCAATCGAGGAAGACACCCCATGACCGATCTGAACAACGAGGACGACGTGGCCGCGGCCAGCGGCACGGCCGAAGGCTTTGAGACGCCAACCCGCAGTGCCCGACGTAGCGGTGGCCGGGCCGCCCGCCAGGCCGCCCGTTCCGAGGCGACGGCCGAGACCCGGGCATACCTCACCCGCACCATGGCGCCGTTCGAGGTGCTGTCGACCGAGGGTCTCGAGACCATCGAGCACGCGGCCGACACCATCCTCGAGGAGATCGGGATCGACTTCCGCGACTACCCGACGGCGTTGACCCTCATGGCCGACGCGGGAGCCGATGTGGAGGGCGAACGGGTCCGCTTTCCTCGCGGGATGTGTCGCCAGATCATCCAGTCCTCAGCTCCGTCCGCCTACACCCAGCACGGCCGCAACCCGGCCCGCAACGTGCAGGTGGGGGGGGACGCCACGGTACTAGTCCCCGCCTACGGCTCTCCGTTCGTCCACGACCTCGACGAGGGGCGTCGCTACGCCACCATCGGGGACTTCCAGAACTTCGTGAAGCTGGCCTACCTCCACCCGGGGATGCACCACTCAGGCGGGACCATCGTCGAGCCGGTGGACATCCCGGTGTCCAAACGGCATCTAGACATGGTGTATTCGCACCTGAAGTACAGCGACAAGCCGTTCATGGGATCGGTGACGGCTGCCGAGCGTGCCCAGGACTCCATTGACCTGGCCAGCTTCGTGTTCGGGACCGACTTCGTCCAGCAGAACACCGTGATGACGAGCCTCATCAACGCCTCGTCCCCCATGTCATGGGACGCCACCATGCTCGGGTCCGCCGAGGCCTACGCCCGATCCAATCAAGCCTCGGTGATCAGCCCGTTCATCCTGGCCGGGGCCATGGCCCCGGTGACCGTGGCAGGCGTTGCCGTCCAGACTCTGGCCGAGGCGTTGGCCGGCATGACGTTCGTGCAGCTGGTCAACCCGGGTGCCCCGGTGGTCTTCGGATCGTTCGCCAGTTCCATGTCGATGCAGACCGGAGCCCCGACGTTCGGAACCCCCGAGCCGGCCCTCGTGCTCTACACAGTGGCCGCTCTGGCCCGCCGCCTCGGAGTGCCTTTCCGCTCGGGTGGCAACCTCTGCGGCTCCAAGCTGCCCGATGCCCAGGCGGCCAGCGAGTCGATGTCGACGTTTATCCCGTCGCTGATGGGGGGCGTGAACTTCATGCTCCACTCGGCGGGCTGGTTGGAGGGAGGCCTCACCATGGGCTACGAAAAGTTCATCATCGACGCTGACCAGTGCAACCTGGCCGCCACCTTCGTCAAGGGAGTGGACCTGTCCGACAACGGTCTGGCCATGGACGCCATCCGCGAGGTCGGACCAGGACAGCACTTCCTCGGCACCGCACACACCCTGGCCAACTTCGAAACAGCGTTCGCCCGGTCCGACGTGGCCAACAACGACTCCTTCGAGCAGTGGGAGGAAGACGGCAGCCTGGACGCCGCCCAGCGGGCCAACGGCATCTGGAAGAAGATGCTGGACAGCTACGAGGCACCTCCACTAGACGAGGCGGCCGACGAAGCCATGCTCGACTTCATGGCCCGCCGCAAGGAGGTCATTCCCGACGAGTTCGGGTGATCGAACTCGTCACACCACCCAGCACACGATTTTCCTCTGGTTGGTGGTTCTTTCCACCCAGTACACCTGATCCTCGCCTCTGGCTACAATCCCCGAGGCTGTGGACGACCCCCTCGTCGTCTACCCCACCCCAGCACAGATCTTCCCTCACGACCCCTAAGACAACCCTTGAACCGGAGAACCAGAACAATGTCGTTCCCCTCTGACCTCGAAATTGCCCGCGGCGCCACCCTGCGTCCCCTCACCGAGATCGCCGCCGAATCCGGCATCCCCGCCGACTGCCTCGAGCAGTACGGCGAAGGTGCCGCCAAGATCAAGCTCGAAGCCATCGGTCGGATGGCCGACCGCCCCAAAGCCAAGTACGTGGTGGTCTCAGCCATCACTCCCACACCGCTCGGCGAGGGCAAGACCACAACCACCGTCGGCCTTGGCCAGGGCTTCAGCCACGTCGGCAAGAAGGCCACGATCGCCATCCGCCAGCCTTCGATGGGCCCGACCTTCGGAATCAAAGGTGGCGCAGCAGGTGGCGGCTACAGCCAGGTCGTGCCGATGGAACTGTTCAACCTCCACCTGACCGGCGACATGCATGCGGTCACCGCGGCCCACAACATGTGCTCGGCCATGCTTGACGCCCACCTGTTCCACGGAAACGAACTGGGCCTGGACATGCACAACATCACGTGGCGACGGGTCATGGACATCAACGAACGGGCCCTTCGCAACATCGTGGTCGGTCTCGGTGGCCGCCTCGACGGCGTGCCCCGCGAGACAGGCTTTGACATCACCGCTGCATCGGAGGTCATGGCCGCCCTGGCGCTGTGCACCTCGCTGGCCGACCTGCGGGCCCGCATGGGCCGCATCGTCGTGGGCTACGACAAGGCCGGCACCCCGATCACTGCCGAAGACCTCGGCGTGGCCGGCTCCATGACGGTCATCCTCAAGGAGGCCATCAAGCCAAACCTCATGCAGACCCTCGAGGGCACCCCAGCGCTCGTGCACTGCGGCCCATTCGGCAACATCGCCACCGGCAACTCTTCGATCATCGCCGACCAGATCGGCATCCACACCGGTGACTACCTCCTCACCGAGGCTGGCTTCGGCGCCGACATGGGCGCAGAGCGCTTCTTCAACATCAAGTGTCGCTACTCGGGCATCGCCCCGGACGCGGCCGTACTAGTAGCCACCGTGCGAGGCCTCAAGGCCCACTCCGGCAACCACAAGATCGTGGCCGGGCGACCCCTGCCCGAGGCTTTGCTGGCCGAGAACCCCGACGAGGTCCACCAGGGCGGTGACAACCTTCGCAAGCAACTGGAGAACATGCAGGTCCACGGAGTGTCCCCGGTGGTGGCCATAAACGTGTTTCCCGGTGACCACGACGCAGACATCGCCGCCATCGGTGAGATCGCCGACGAGTTCAATGCCCGCTCGGCAGTGACCACCCACTTCGCCGACGGCGGCTCAGGGGCTGCCGAGTTGGCCGAGGCAGTAGCCGAGGCGGCTGACGAGCCCAGCGAGTTCCAGGTGCTCTACCCCGACGAAATGTCGCTGCGGGACAAAATCCGGACGGTGGCCGACAAGGTGTACGGCGCCGACGGCGTGGACTTCTCGCCGCAAGCCAACAAACAGATCGACTCGTACGAGGCCAACGGCTTCGGGAACCTGCCGGTGTGCATTGCCAAGACCCACCTCTCAATCAGCTCCAACGCGGCGCTAAAGGGCGCCCCGACCGGCTGGACGCTTCCCGTCCGCGAAGTCCGGGCCTCGGTGGGCGCAGGGTTCGTGTACCCGATCTGCGGCGACATGCGTACGATGCCCGGACTCGGCGCGCAGCCGGGGGCCATGGGGATCGACATCGACGAGGACGGCGAGATCGTCGGCCTCAGCTAAGCCCCGGCAGTACCAGCAATACCGGCGTCAGCCGGAACCAGGTCCAGATCAGCAGCGGGCGGCCTCAGCCGTCCCCGGAGTTGCACAGGAGGGCGGGAGCGTGGCCACCCGACCCCGGACTAAACGGTCCAGAATCATCCAGCCCAGAACTGACCGGGCCATTCAGCGATCCCTGCTCGAGGGAATGACCTATGAGCTCATCCCTCTGAAGAATCTGGCCGACCAGAGCGCCCACCTACCGGACGGGGCAACCGTGTCGGTGACCTGCTCGCCGGCCAAGACCATCGACGACACCCTCGATCTGTGCGCCGGGTACGCCGAGAAGGGCTTCACCGTCATCCCGCACTTCGCTGCCCGGATGGTCGAGAGTGAGAACCACGTCGAACGGATCGCCGAACGGGTGAACGCCATCGGCATCCGGAAGGTCTTCTGCATCGGTGGCGACGCCGACCCGCGCGGACCCTTCGCCGACGCCGCCGGCTTCCTCCGGTCGTTCCTGGACCGCCGGCCCGAGATCGACGTGGTGGGCATCGGCTCCTACCCCGACGGTCATTCCACCATTCCGGATCAGGCCCTCGCCGATGCTCTCGTCGAGAAGCAAGAACTGATCCGCGAGGCTGGGCTGGAGGGCTACATGGCAACCCAGATGTGCTTCGACGCCCAGACCATCGGAACCTGGCTGGCCGGTCAGCGGGCGGCCGGTGTGGACCTGCCGTGCCATCTCGGCGTACCGGGAGCCGTGGACCGCACCAAGCTGTTGACCATCTCGATCCGTCTGGGCATCGGCCACTCGGCCCGGTACCTGAAGAAGAACAAGACGTCGGTCATCCGGCTGCTGTCACCCGGTGGCTACAACCCCAACAAGCTCATCGCCCCGCTGTCGGGTCGGGCCCACGAGTTGGGCATCGCCGGCATCCACTGCTTCACCTTCAACGCGGTGGACACCACGGAGAACTGGCGGCAGAAGTCCCTGAGGAAGCTCGCCACCTGAGTACGCCGGCCCGTGTCAGCGGGCCTGGAAGGGTTGATGCGGTTGGCCCGGCGGCCCATCCTCGGGCAGGATCCCTGACGTGCCGTCAGATCCCACCTCCACCCGAAACTCCCACCCGCTGCTGTTATCCCCGATCAGCGTGGGGCCAATGGACCTGCGGAACCGGATCGTCCTTCCAGCTATGGACCAGAACATCTGCGATAACGGACTGATCACTGATCCGCTGATCACCCACTACGCCGAACGGGCCCGGGGCGGCGCCGGGCTCCTCATCTTGGAGACAGCGGCGGTTGCCTTTCCCTACGGGGCCACGGCACGCCACCAACCGGCACTGTCCCACGATGGGGTGATCGACGGACTGCGGCGCCTCGGAGAGGCCGTCCACACCCACGGGGCGAAGATGGTCGTGCAGGCCAACCACCACGGCCGGATCTCCGGGGTCGACACCGCCGAGGACCGACCCAGCCTCGTGCCCAGCCTCCCGCTTCCCGACGCCGATCCCATGGCCATCATGCGCGACACCACGATGGACGAGTTGATGGCCATGGCCACCTTGACCGGCGGGAAGATGCCCACCTATGCCGAGGCATCGGCCGACGACCTGGCATGGGTGGTGGACCAGTTCGCCGATGCCGCGTGGCGCGTCCAACAGGCCGGCCTGGACGGCATCGAGGTCCATGCGGGCCATGGCTACCTGATCGACACCTTCCTCTCGCCGGCCTGGAACCAGCGCACCGATGGGTACGGCGGGTGTGTCGAGGGTCGGGCCCGACTGCTCCTCGAAGTGGTAAGGGCCGTGCGGAGCCGGTGCGGGATGAACTTCGCCGTGCTTGTCCGTCTCAATGGTCGCGATGCCGCCCTCGAGGGAGGCATCACCCCTGATCTGGCAGCCCGCTACGCGGCGTTGGCCGCCGACGCCGGCGCCGACGCCATCCACGTCACTGCCTACTCGTCGATCACCGGCGGGACCGGGTTCACCGAGGGCCCGTTGCCGTGGCTGGACTGCCAATACGAGGACCTGGCCCGCACCGTGAAGACAGCCGTCGACGTGCCGGTCGTTGCCGTGGGACGGATCCACCCTGATGACGGCGAGCGGATCATCAGCGACGGTGGGGCCGACCTGATCGCCATGGGTCGCCAGTTGCTGGCCGACCCCGACCTGCCCAAACGGCTGGCCGGGGGGCGCCCGGAACTCGTCCGTCCGTGCATCAACTGCTTCGTGTGCGTGGCCCAGAACTTCTGGAACTCGGCCCCCGTCTGCGCGGTGAACGCCCGGTTGGGCCATCAGGACGAACCCGAGCCGACCCCGGCGCCTACCCCCGGCCACGTAGTGGTGGTGGGCGGCGGTCCGGGCGGCATGGAGGCCGCTCGGGTGGCCGCCGAGCGGGGTCACCGAGTGACCCTGCTGGAACGATCCAACCATCTGGGTGGTACGGCCCGATTCTCGTCGCTCACCACCCCACTCAACGGAGACCTGGTCCGCTACTTGATCGCTGCCATCACCGAGGCCGGCGTGGACGTCCGGACCGGCACCACCGTGTCGCCGGCCATGGTCGCTGCGCTCCGACCCGACGCCGTCGTGGTTGCCACCGGCGCGATCCGAAGTCGGCCCGACGTGCCCGGTGCGGAGCTACCCCATGTGCTGTCCGGCGACGACCTCCGAAGCCTGTTGACCGGCGAGGGTGACCTCGGGGTCCGCCGCCCCGGCGTGGCGGCGCGTGCCGTGCTCACCACTGCTCGACTGCTGGGCATCACCTCTGACATAGGACGTGTCCGCTCGCTGTCACGCCGCTGGATGCCGTTAGGTAGCCGGGTGGTCGTGGTGGGCGGTGGCCTGGTCGGTACTGAACTGGCCGAGTTCCTGGCCGAGCGAGGCCGGACGGTCACGGTGCTTGAAGAAGGCACTCACCTGGCCACCGAGATGGCCCACCCGCGACGGTGGCGGGCCCTCCACGAGGCCCGGTCCCGGGGCGTGGAGTTCCACACCGGCACCCGTCTGGCGGCCATCACGCCGAGCGACGTGGTGGCCGAGATGACCGTCGAAGCCTCCGATGACAGAGCCTCCAGAGATGAGCCCGAGGTCCTTGAGCAGCGATTCGCGGCCGACGCCGTCCTGCTGGCCGGTGGGGTGGAACCCGAGCGGTCGCTGGCCGAAGCCATCGAGGCTGCGGTGGAAGACGACGTGACCGTCCACATGGTGGGCGACGCCGGCACGGTGGGCTACATCGAGGGCGCCATCCGCACCGGCTACGCCGTCGGTTGCCACCTGTAGGCCCGTAGCCACCGGCTTCCAGCTAGCCGAGTTTCGGGGGTGCCGCCGGCATGCCCCCTGCGAAAGCAAGCCCCGGTTCGGGCCGGGAACGCACCCGTCGGTAGCGTCTGGACCATGAGCAACCCATCGGTCAACGAGGAGGCCGCCCCTTCGTGGAACCCGTTCGACCCCGAGTTCCTCCTCGACCCGTACCCCACCTACACCCGGCTCCGTGACGAGGATCCCGTCCACCGGAACCCACTGGGCATCCTCATCGTCAGCCGTTACGACGACGCCCACCAGGTGCTGCGCGACCCCCACACCTCTGTACGCCGCTTCGAGTCGTCGGCCGACACGCCGGAGCACATGCAAGTGCTTCGCAACCGGGGCGAGGAGCGCACCCCCTCGATCCTCGGACTCGACCCGCCAGACCACACCCGACTGCGAAAGTTGGTCCAGCGCACGTTCACCCCACGGTCGATCGCCCGGATGCGCGAACGAACCACCACCATCGTCGACGAACTGCTCGACAACCTCTCAACCCGCTCTCGTAAGGGCGACGACGAGATCGACCTGATCGCCGACTACGCCTTCGTCATCCCGTTCGCCGTCATCCACGCCATGCTCGGTCTCCCCACCGCCGACGTAGAACGGGTCCGGTCGTGGTCCCACGCCCTCACCCAGACCCTCGAGCCGTACCTCACCCCCGAACAGGTCGACGCGGCAGTTGACGGCGGCACCCACATGGAGGCCTACCTACGCGACGCCATTGCATGGAAGCGCCGTGAGCCCGCCGAGGACCTCCTTACCGACCTGGTCCAGGTTGAGGAGGAAGGTGACCGGATGGACGAGGAGGAGTTGCTGGCCATGACCTCGCTGCTGTTCGTGGCCGGTCACGAGACCACAGTGAACCTCATCGGGAACGGTACCCACGCCCTGCTGCGCCATCCCGACCAACTGGCCCAGGTTCGCGACGACGACTCGGTTGACGAGACCCTGGCCGACGAGCTGCTGCGCTATGACAGCCCGGTCCAGACCTCGGGGCGACGGATGATGCACGACGTGGAGATCGGCGGCGTCGAGGTCCCGTCGGGCGAAATGGTGCTGACCGCCCTGGGCAGCGCCAACCGGGATCCCCGGTTCTGGGGCGACACGGCCGCCCAGTTGGACGTAACCCGGGCCGATGCCAACCGGCACATGTCGTTCGGCAGTGGGGTACACCACTGTCTGGGCGCCGCGCTGGCACGCATGGAAGGCGAGATCGCCGTGACCCGTCTGGTGCGGCGCTTCCCCGACCTGGCGCTGGCCGCCGAGCCGACCTACAACGCCCGGATCATCCTCCGGGGTCGCGAGGCTATGCCGGTCGCCCTCGGTCAGCCTGCCTGATCCTTCCGGGACACGCCACGGCGCAAAACGCGGCGCCGGTCAGGAACGTGCAGAACAGGAAAGTCCAGACCCGGTTGAAAGCAGCCAGTGGGTCGAGGTGGCGGGCTGACGAAAACACGGCTATGGCTATGGCGACTCCCGAGGCAAAGCCGATCGACCCCACGGTCCGGAGCATGGCGCTGGCCGTGGCGAACCGGGCCGGCGGCACGTCGCGCAGGCCGAGCGAGGAGTAGGTGGCGAACGAGCAGGAGACGGCCACCCCGAGGAAGAGTTGCGCCGGTAGGAGGGTGGTGGCCCAGGACGACTCCGGACCGACCGTCGACATCAGCCAGAGCGGATTGATGGCGGCCATCAGAGAGCCGAAGACCACGACGTTTCGGTGGCCCACCCGATCCACGATCGTCCCCACCGGCCCGCCGAGGACGGCGGCCAACGCCGGGCCCGGCACCACGCCGAAGCCAGCAGTTAGCACCGACCATCCCCACAGTTCCTGTAGTAGCAGGGTGTGGAACAAGATGGTGGCGATAAACGCCGTGATGAAGAAGATCTGACCGAGCCCGGCCGACCAGAACGATCGGATCCGGATCAGCGAAAGGTCGATCAGCGGGTTGTGATGGCGGGCCGAGCGCACGAAGAGCAGGACGACGAGCGCGATTCCCGCCAGGACCGAGCCCACCGAGCGGGCCGACAGGTAACCCCATCGCTCGCCCTCCACCACGGCCAGGAGCACAAGGGCTATGCCCAAAGTTCCAGCCGGCACGCCCACCACGTCGAAACCGCCCCGGGCATCAGGATCCGATGACTCGCGGACGAACCGGGGGGTGAGCACCAGGATCAGGATCCCAATGGGCACGTTGACGAAGAAGATCCAACGCCATGAGGCGAAGTCGATGAGCACCGCTCCAATGGATGGCCCGAGCGCCGCCCCGAGGGCCGCCGACGCACCCCAGATCCCGATGACCATGGACCGTCGCTTCTCTGAGAAGGCGGGAAGGATCATGGCTAGCGACGCCGGACCGAGGATCGAGCCACCCACGCCCTGCACCACCCGTGCGGCGATCAGCCACCCGGTCGTGTCGGCCATTCCCGATAGCAGAGAACCGACGACGAAAACCGTGACCCCGATCAAGAAGAGGCGACGACGACCCTTCTGGTCGGCTAGTCGGCCGGCCAGCATGAGGAACGCCCCAGAGGCGATCGAGTAGCCCGACAGGACCCACGACAGGCTGGCCTCTGTTGCCCCTAGGTCTCGTCGCATCGATGGGAAGGCCACGTTCACGATCGAGATGTCGATGGTGGTGAGCAGGCCGGCCAGCGTGGCCACGCTCAGGGCGACCCATGCCCGCCGGTCGACCAGCGCCGTCTGGTGGCTGGTCGACCCAACGCCGTCTGACCCGCTGCTCGTTGGCACGATTTCCTCCACGCCTGGCCTACCCGCCCGGTAAGCGGAAGGAGCCGCTCCGACTGGCGGTGCTCCCTGACGATGACGACGCTAGAGGTCGGCGTCCTGGCCGGGCGAAGCGGACCCAGCACGGCGAAAGACATACCCGGGCGACTCGGGGTATCCAGCCCAGACTCTGGCGCGGAAGAACTGCAGAGCAGAACCGACCGTCAAGGCAAACACCACGGTTCCCAGCCCGAACCGGCCTCCGAGGACGATGCCGACCAACAGCACCGTGACCTCCAGCAGCGTCCGGGCGACACGGAAGCTCAACCCTGCATCGACCAGCGCCGTCATCAGGCCGTCACGAGGCCCGATACCGATGCCACCACCGATATAGAGCATCGAGCCGAAGGCCACCACCATCGGAGCAGTGGCCACCAACACCAGACGGGCCGCCATGGCCGACGGCGTATCCACAACAGCCAGCAGCACATTTACCGTCGTGCCAACGATGGCCACGTTGGCCAACGTGGCCAAGCCAATCGGTTGGCGAAGCCCAACCAACAAAGCGAGCAGCACCACCCCCAGCCCGAGAATGACCGTGCCCGGTTGACGATCGAGCAGACCGGCCAAAGCATCGTGCAGGACGTCCCATGGCCCGACACCAAGGTCAGCTAGGAACAGGACGCCGATCCCAACGCCAAACAGAACCAGGCCCACGACGACTACCGCAACCCTGGCGACCATCTCTCCCATCAGGTCATTCTCTCGCCCTCACCATGTGACGAGCCCGACGAGGGGGCTGGTCATCAGTCATGAGACGAGCCTGACGGAGTCGGGTATACGTCCGGAGCCGGGTGACCCAACCGAATGATGTCGGTCAGGCCACCCGGAGCACCCGGGAGTTGGGGCAAGCGGGACAGAGACGCCGCCGCCCCTCCGGACAGCTACTCGCCGCCCGGGTTGAGTGTCACATCCACTCGACGCCAGTTCTTGCCGGTGGTGTCCACACCGCGGTTCTTCAACATCTCTACGGCCGCCTCGGCGTACTGCGTTGTGTACGCGCCGGAGTCGGGCGCTGAAGCGAGAATGCCTTGGCTAGTTGCCACGTCGACGGTCTGGGCCCACAAGCCCTCGTCCATCACGCCGGCCCCGTCGGGCGATGGCCAGATCAGGCCATTGATCTCGTTCATCTGCCAAGCCTGATGTGATGCGCCAAGCGACGAGCCGTTGTTGAGCACGATTTCGACGCAATCCGCTGAATTGTCGCGGCAGTACATCCAACCCTCAAGAGAGGCAGCCACAAAGCGGGTGGTGATGTCGGCGTAGTCAGCGTTGCCGAGTCGGGTGCCGTCGGCCCAGATGGCGTCATTGAGCATCGCCGTCCCTTCGTCGTTCCAGTCGATGATCGAGAGGTCGTCCGCGGTGACACGCTTGCCGGTCGCCGGGTTAGTTGCTTCAAGCATCTGGGCGTACTCGTTGTAGATCATTGCCTGAGCAGCGTCGATCTCCCCGTTGAGCAAGGCGAGCATGTCGAAACTCTGCTGGACCAACTCGTAATCGCTGGATGGATCGAGACCTGCTTTGCGCGAGCCGGCTAGGAGCTCGAACTCGTTGCCCCAGCCCCAGTTGCCGACGACTTTGCCAGCCAGGTCCGCGGGACCGTCGATGCCAGCGTCAGCCCACGAGACCTGCAGGGTCCCCGAGCGCTGGAATACCTGGGCCACGTTTACGATGTCCATGCCCTCCTCACGCGGTACTAGGGCCTTGGGTACCCATGACACGGCGAAATCCACAGCTCCTGAAGCCAACTGCTGATGGGGAGCGATGTCGACACCGCCTTCGCGGATCTCCACGTCGAGGCAGTACTTCTCGTAGATCCCCTCGTCAGCCGCCGCGTAGTAACCCGCGAACTGGGCCTGGGTAAGCCACTGCAGTTGTAGCGAAACAGAGTCAACTGATTCGCAGTCGCCAATACCGACCGCAGCTTCGTCATCGCCACAAGCAGTAGCAAACAACGTTAGAACTGCCAGCACCGCCAGCAGTCTCGTCGTCAATCGCTTCTTCATCATTCCCTCCCGGGTGTAGTTGTGTACTCACCATCGCCCATCGCCGCTCGCCAAGGCATGCTTGCGCGCTCAACTAGTAGGGCCACAGAGAACAAAGTTAGGCCAAGAGCCGAGGCGACTGCGATGGCGGCCCAAGCAACGTCGTATCTCACGAATGCGACGTTCGATGTGATCACGTTGCCGATGCGGTCCTGGGGGCCGCCAAAGTACTCGGCCACGATCGCGGCGATTACCGACAGGGGCGCCACCAACCGGAGAGAGTTGGCGAAGAACGGAAGAGCATTGGGAATTCGAACCTCCCGAAGGATCGTCCACTCGCTCGCCGCATAGGAACGCATGAGCTCAATCTCATCGGGATGCACTTCGGTGAGGCCTCGAGACGTGTTGATGAAAACCGGGAAGAAGACCACGGCGACTACTACGGCCTGGTTGCTGAGCGTGCCGGTGATCCCGAACCAAGCATTAAAGATGGGGGCAAGGGCCACTATGGGCGTGGCGTTGACGACCACGGCAAGTGGTGTAAGCCCCTCTTCGAGGGTACGAAAGCGTGTGGTCATGAAAGCCAGCGCCACGCCGGCCACGATCCCGATCAGTAGGCCACTTACAGCGATCCATCCCGTCTCCCATATGGCATGGCGCAGAACGGGCCAATTGTCGACAAGCTCTTCCATGATCGACGTGGGCCTTGGCAGCAGGAACTCCCGAATTCCAAATCCCCTTACGAACACTTCCCAGAGCAGAAGACCGACCACACCCACCGTGATCGGCGGCCCTAGGACGGAAATCCGGCCGCGAACTCGCCGAACCATCACCCGCCGCTCTCTACGGCCCGGAGCGCTTCGCGGATCTCAGTGGCCTTCGCGAAGAAGGCTGGGTCTTGCCGCGTATCGTCGCTGCGCTCACCTAGGTCAACGTCAACTACAGAGTGGATACGACCGGGCCGTGGCGACAAGACCACTACTCGGTTGGAAAGAAAAGCCGACTCGGGTACCGAGTGGGTGACAAATACCACGGTGGTATGGGTTTCCCGCCATATCCGAAGTAGTTCAAGCTGCATGTGCTCGCGGGTCATCTCATCGAGCGCCCCGAAAGGCTCGTCCATTAGTAACAACTTCGGCTGAAACGAGAGCGCCCGGGCAATAGACACCCGTTGTTGCATGCCGCCGCTGAGTTGGCGGGGATAGTGCCCACCGAAGTCTTCAAGCCTTACCAACCCGAGCATCTCTGCCGATCGGGCTGACCTGTCAGCTTTCGACCAGCCACGAAGTTCGAGTGGCAGCTCGATGTTGGCCAGCACCCGACGCCAATCGAATAGACCGGAATGCTGGAACACCATGCCGTAGTCCTGATTCAGGCGAGCCTCGTGGGCTGATTTGCCAAATACCGTCAACGCTCCCGTGGTTGGGGCGAGTAGGTCGCCAATCAGGCGCAGAAGAGTCGACTTGCCGCAACCCGAGGGGCCAATCAGCGATATGAACTCCCCGGCCTCAACGGTCAGGTTGATGTCAGACAACGCCTCTACCTCGGAATCGCTCCCGACGTTAAAGACCTTGTCGACCCCATCTACGACAACCGCTTTTTCTGCCAGAACTGGGTTACTCATGATGTGACCTCACCGGTGCGTCGCACCACGATCCATTCGGCCAGGGAGACCAGTCCAAAAACCAAGAGGCCAAGAACCGCTGCACCAATCACGGACGCGTAGAGCCGCTCAGGCGAGACGGCGTAGCGCTGCGCGTATTCAAGGATCGCCCGTCCCAGACCGGTCTTGGTGCCGATGGAGATCTCACCAACGATGGCCCCAACAACGCTGAGCGTTGCTGCAATCTTCAATGCAGGAAACAGATAGGCACGTGCAGCAGGAAGCCTCAGTTTGACGAGGGTGGTCCGCCAGGGCGCTGCGTAGGAACGCATGAGCTCCACATGGGCAGAATCGGGGGACTGCAGGCCCCGAAGAGCGCTGACGGCAACCGGGAAGAAAGTTAGGTAGGCAGCGATCAGTGAGATCGAGAGCATGTCGGGTAGGTCCTGCTGGCGCCCCCAGGTCACGATGATCGGTGCTAACGCGATCAGTGGAATCGTCTGGGACACGTTGATCCACGGCAGCAGCCCGCGTTCGGCAACCCGCCAACGGAGCATGAGGATGGCCAGACCGAGGCCGACTGTCAGACCAAGGGTGAACCCGATGGCCGCCTCCTGAAGGGTGAACCAACCCTTCTTCAGCAGGAATAGGAACAGCGGCAAACGGGCCCGGCCATCTCGAACCTCTTCGAACAGTTCGTTAGCGATGTCCATTGCGTGGGGCATGGTGAGGTCATCGGTTGACGCTGGGAGCTCGATTGAAGTGCCGGGCCAGTAGTCACCGGTCTGTTGACCAACCCACTTGTAGCCCTCCCATATGCCGAATAGGAGGACGACTGCGGCAAGCACGGTCGTGGCCACACGAAGCCACTTTCCGCCGCGTGCCATTAGGCAACCGGACCGGGGCTCAAGGGACTCTCATTTCGAAAGGTCCTGCAGTCGCTGCGCCCGAAATGTTCTTGGGCGTCATGACACATCGTTCAACGGCCATCTGCATTGTTCGGTGGCAGATTCGCGGGGGCGAATCGCCGTTGTCTCTCCATCAAGCTGCACCAGTCCCAAGTGGTTCCCCCCATGGCGTCCACATCAGCCAGGAACTGGCCCACCAATGCGGTGATCGGAAGTGAAACACCCATGGAAGCGGCCTCCTCGAGAACAAGTCCTATGTCCTTTCGCATCAGCGCGGTGGAGAAGCCAAAGTCGTATTCACCGGCCAGCATCTTGTCGGCCCGATTTTCCATCTGCCAGGAAGTTGAGGAACCTTGCAACATCGCCTCGACCACATTTTCGACATCGAGTCCAGCCCGAGAGGCAAAGTCCAGACCTTCGGCAAGTGCCTGACATAACCCGACCACACAGATCTGATTCGTCATCTTGGTCAGTTGGCCTGCGCCAACCGGACCCATGTGTCGTACCCGAGAGGCGTAGATCTCTACTAAGGGCTCAACTCTGGCAAATGCGCTTTCATCACCACCAACCATGACCGAGAGCGCCCCCCGGCGCGCTCCATCGACACCACCGGAGACAGGCCCGTCAAGAAAGTGGCCGCCAACCGCGGACATGCCGCTTCCTAACTCGCAAGCAATCTGGGCAGAGGTCGTGGAGTGATCGATCCAGATTGCCCCTTCAGCGATGGCGGGCAGAACCTCTGTCGCGACTTCCGCCAACTCCCTGTCTGACGGCAGCGAGGTGACGATGAACTCCGCACCAGTGACTGCCGACTCCACTGAGTCGGCCTCCGTGCCGTTGTGCTCTTCGACCCACCGGCCTGTAAGGCCATCGACGACATCGAAAACCGCTAAATCATGGGCATCGCTGTGGTCGGCCAGATGTCCAGCGATGTGCCAACCCATGCGCCCAAGGCCAAGGCACGCGACCCTCATGCCGGCACGCCGGGTTGACCCCGGTCATCCAGGGTGAAACCTCCGGCAAGGCGTGCATTTATCCGTCCACCAATTGCCATGGCAAGGATCAGTACCAACTCATCCGGCCGTGGTGCGTCTGGAACTCCTACTTCGATTGCGTCGTAATGGCTTCCGACGTAAGACCACTCAAGATGGGTAAGGGGGACGTCTAGCCTTGCTCCGAGCGGTCCTACTTTCTTGGTGGACGGGACGATGGCCTCTCCCTTTCCGAGGGCAGCCCTCATCCCGCCGCCACCAGGGATGTGCCACATGGCGCCGTGTTCGATCTCCCCCGCTGCCCCGACGATCGCTCCTTTGCCATAGCTGTCAATAGCGTGAGGATCGCCACCTAGATGCCCAACAAGCAACTCACCCAACTGATGGCCCAGGTCGCGTAGTTCCTCCTCAGCAGGGCTCAGATCGGCTACATAGCCACCAACGAATGGATTGCTCACAACAGCAGCGGCGGCCCCTTTCAACGCGGGCCGACTTGGTGACGGGCCGAAGTCGTGGCGGGTTTCTTCGACCACGACATGGATCTTTCTTTGCCTAAATAACAAGGTGGTCACGCTCTCTCAGTTGTTGCGTCCAGGTCAGGTCGGAAGCGATTCGGCTTGGAGACGGTGCTGAATCTGTTAACGGGCTAGAGCCGGGATAATTTTCCGGCCGTATGCGTCAAGGGTCTCGTCCTTCTGGTCGTGCATTAGGTAGATGGCGAACTGGTCCACGCCGAGGCTCTCGAGTTCGCGGAGCCGAGCGATGTGGGCATTCTCATCGCCGAGGATGCAGAACCGGTCGATCACTTCGTCGGGTACGAAGTCGGTGTGCTCGTTGCCGGCCCGGCCGTGTTCCGTGTAGTCGTAGCCCTTCCGACCCTCGATGTATTCGGTCAGAGCCTGGGGCACCGCCGACCCGTCGGCGCCGTACCGGCCAACGAGGTCGGCTACGTGGTTGCCGACCATCCCTCCGAACCAACGCACCTGGTCGCGCTGGTGGGCGAGGTCATCGCCGACGTAGGCCGGAGCAACCACGGTGATGGTCAGCGATTCGGGGTCTCGCCCGGCATCGGCCGCGGCCTGCTTCACGGCGGCAATGGTCCACTCGGCGATCTGCGGGTCGGCCAACTGGAGTACAAAGCCGTCGGCCTTCCGGCCGCAGAGATCAAGCGCCTTCGGCCCGTAGGCGGCCATCCACATAGGTAGCGAGCCGCCATTGCGCCACGGGAAGGTCTGAGTGGTGCCGTTGTACTCGGCGGTGCCGCCCTCGGCCAGGCCCTTGATGACCCCCATGGACTCCTCAAGGGTGGCGAGATTGCAGGGCTTGCGACCGATGACCCGCATGGCTGAATCGCCCCGGCCAATGGCGCACACCGTGCGCTCGCCGTACATGTCGTTGAGGGTGGCGAACAGCGAGGCGATGACCGTCCAGTCCCGGGTGCCCGGGTTGGTCACCATGGGGCCGACCACCATCTTCTTGGTGGCTGCCAGCATGGCGCTGTAGATCACGAACGGTTCCTGCCACAGGACGTGACTGTCGAATGTGTACGCGTGGGTGAACCCGAGGGTCTCGGCTTGGCGGGCCAACTCGACCACGCGCCATGCCGGAGGGTCCGTCTGCAGAACCACTCCAAAGTCCATTCGCCCAGCCTTCCTTTCAGTCGTTACGGGGGAAGCCGAGGTCGACGCCGCTGGTCGACGGGTCGGGCCACCGACTGGTGATCACCTTGGGTCGGGTGTAGAACCGCAGCCCCTCCGGCCCGTAGATGGTGTGGTCGCCGAACGCCGAATCGTTCCACCCTCCGAACGAGTGGTAGCCGACAGGCACCGGGATGGGCACGTTGATGCCGACCATTCCGGCGTCCGCGTCCTGCTGGAACTGGCGGGCCGCCCCACCGTCCCGGGTGAAAATGGCCGCCCCGTTCCCAAAGGGGTTGTCGCGGATCATCTGGGCACCCTCGGCATACGAGTCGGCCCGCACCACCGACAGCACCGGACCGAAGATCTCGTCGGTGTAGACGCTCATGTCGGTGGTGACGTGGTCGAGTAGCGACACGCCGAGGAAGAAACCGTCGCCGTCAAATACCTGGTCCCGACCGTCGACTACTACCCGACAGCCGGCATCGGCACCCGCCTGGATGTAGCCGGCCACCCGGTCGCGAGCCTCCCGGGTGATGAGCGGACCCATCTCCGATGCAGGGTCGGTCCCCGGACCGATGACCAACTTCTCCATACGGACCCGGATGGCCTCGACTAGCCGGTCCCCCGCGTCGCCAACGGCGACGACCACCGAGATGGCCATGCACCGCTCGCCGGCCGACCCGTAGGCCGCCGACACCGCCGCATCGGCCGCCATCTCCAGGTCGGCGTCGGGAAGCACGATCATGTGGTTCTTGGCCCCGCCCATGGCCTGAGCCCGCTTGCCGTTGGCGGTCGCCGAGGCGTACACATACCGGGCGATAGGTGTGGACCCGACGAAGCTCACCGCCTTCACATCAGGATGCTCGACCAGGCGGTCGACAGCCACCTTGTCGCCATTGACCACGTTCAACACGCCAGGGGGGAAGCCTGCTTCCTGGAAGAGCTCGGCGATGAACAGAGGTGCTGAGGGATCACGCTCAGATGGCTTGAGGACAAAAGTGTTCCCACAGGCAATGGCGTTGGGGAACATCCACATGGGGACCATGGCCGGGAAGTTGAACGGGGTAATCCCTGCCACCACCCCAAGGGGCCGGCGCACGGTGTAGACGTCCACACCTGTGCTGGCGCCCTCACTATGGAGGCCCTTGAGTGCATCGGCGATGCCGCAGGCGAACTCAACGTTCTCGATGCCTCGGGCCACCTCGCCGCGGGCGTCGTCGAGCACCTTGCCGTGCTCGGCAGACAACCGTGCCGCCACCCCGTCGGCGTTGGCCACCAGCAGGTTGCGGAACTCGTACATCAACTTGGTGCGGCGGGCCAGTGACACCTCGCTCCAACCATCAAAGGCGCTCCGGGCCGAGGCCACCGCGGCATCCACCTCGGCCACCGAGGCCAGGGCGACCGTCCCGGTCTGTTGACCGGTAGCCGGATCGAAGATCGGACCGTCATTGCCGGACGTAGACGGCGACGCGACCCCGTCGATCAGGTGCTGGATCTCGTTCATCGGTTTCTCCTTCAGGGGACGGACCATCCGGGCCGCCGGAAACTACGAGGGCTACCGGAGGTCGGTGCTACTGGAGATAGGTCGACAGGCCGCGTCGGAGGTAAGCCCCGTGACCCTTGGCCCCGTGGTACTCACCGTCCTCGATCAGGATCCGTCCCTTGGACATCACCGTGTCGACCTTGCCGTCGATCGAATACCCCTCATAGGCCGAGTAGTCCATGCTCATGTGATGGGTGTCGACTGAGATCTCGGTCCTGGCCTCCGGGTCGTACAGAACGATGTCGGCGTCCGAACCCGGCGCGATCACCCCTTTCTGCGGATAGATGCCAAACATGCGGGCCGGCGTGGTCGAACACGTCTCCACCCACCGCTCCAGACTCAACTCACCCATGGCCACACCCTGGTAGATGAGGTCCATCCGGTGCTCCACGCCGCCGATCCCGTTGGGGATGGCCCGGAAGTCGTCCTTTCCAAGCTCCTTCTGGTCCTTCATGCAGAACGGGCAGTGGTCGGTGGCCACGATGGCCAGGTCGTTGGTCCGCAGACCCCTCCACAGATCCTTGTGATGGGTGTGTTCCTTCGTTCGCAGCGGGGGTGAACAGACATAGCCGGCACCAGCGAAACCGGGAGCCCCGAGGTGATCCTCCAGATTCAGGTACAGGTACTGGGGGCATGTCTCGGCGAACACGTTGTGTCCGGCATCGCGAGCCTCGGCCACCCTCTCAAGGGCCTCGCTGGCCGAGAGGTGGACGAAGTAGACGGGCGCTCCGGCTACCAAGGCCAGTTGAATGGCCCGATTGGTGGCCTCGCCCTCCATGCGAGAGGGCCGGGTGATGCCGTGGTACACGGGATCGGTCTGACCCCGGGCCGCGGCCTGTTCGGCCAGCACGTCAATGGCGATGCCGTTCTCGGCGTGCATGGTGATCAGCGCGCCATTGTTGGCCGCCTTCTGCATGGCCCGCAGGATCTGGCCATCATCGCTGTAGAAGACGCCCGGGTAGGCCATGAATAGCTTGAAGCTGGTGATGCCCTCGTCGACCAGGGCGTCCATCTCCTTGAGCGCCGCGTCGTCGACGCCTCCCAAGATCATGTGGAAGGCGTAGTCCACGGCGCACTGGCCGTCGGCCTTGGCCTGCCACGCCTCGAGGCTGTCCCGCACGTTCTCACCGGTCTTCTGGACGGCGAAGTCGATGATGGTGGTGGTGCCGCCCCACGCGGCGGCCCGGGTGCCGATCTCGAACGTGTCGCTGGCGAACGTGCCTCCGAACGGGAGCTCCATGTGGGTGTGGCAGTCAATCCCGCCGGGCACCACGAACTTCCCGGTGGCGTCCACGACCCGGTCGGCACCCGACTCGGCCGAGACGGCCATGGTCGACCCCGGTTGGAGCACGGCGGCGATCGTGGTCCCGTCGACCAGCACCTCGGCCGCGTGGCGACCGGTGGCACTGACCACCGTGCCGTTCTTGATGAGCGTCGTCATTGGTTCCCCCTTCGTGCCGCCAGCAGGCGGCTTTCCTGCCCGGCCCGTCAGCCCAGGCGTTCGATGATCCCGGCCAGCGTGGTGCCCGCCTCGTCGATCTCGGCCTCTGTCACCGTCATGGGCGGCGCTATGCGAATCACGTTGCCATACAGGCCGCCCTTGCCCACCAACAGGCCGGCGTTCCGAGCCTGCTCCATGATCCGGCCGGCGGCGTCGCCGTTGGGCTCGATGGTGCCCGGCTGCACGGTCTCGATGGCCAGCATCAGGCCCCTGCCCCTCAACTCGACAACCACGTCTGAGGCATCGACCGCGGGTTGCAGATGCCCGACGAGACGCTCTCCCATCCGCAGCGCATGGCCCTGGATGTCGTGTTCCAGCATGTACCGGATCGTCGCCAGCGCCCCGACGCTGCTCATCGGGTTCCCACCGAATGTGGAGATCGAGTTGCCGGGCAGCGAGTCCATGAGTTCGGCGCCGGCGATCACACCGCCGAGGGACAGGCCGTTGCCGACACCTTTGGCAAAGGTGAGGATGTCGGGCGTGATCCCGTGGGCCTGGTAGCCCCAGAAGTGCTGACCGGTGCGGCCCCACCCGGTCTGGACCTCGTCGGAGATGAAGAGGACGCCACGGTTCTCGAGTTCCTTCTTGATCGGAGCGAAGAAGCCGTCGGGGGGCGTAGCGAAACCGCCGACACCCTGAATGGGCTCGGCGATCATGGCGGCCACGTCGCCCGAGGTCATCATGTCGAAGACCTGGTTCAGGTCGTCCACGCAGGCATCGGTGTAAGCCTCGTCGTCGAGATGGCGAAACGGACTGCGGAGCCGGTAGCCACCGTGCACGTAGTTGACCGACATGCCACTGACGCTGGTCGGTGACCACGACCTCTGGGCGGTGATAGCGATCGTCGTGAACGACCGTCCGTGGTAACTGTTGCGTAGGGCCAAGATCTGGTTGGAGCGACGAGCCACGGTGGCCAACATAAGTGCAGCGTCGTTGGCCTCGGTGCCCGAAGTAGTAAAGAACACCTTGGCGTCGGGGATGCCCGAGAGTTCCGAAATGAGTTCGGCCAACTCGATCATCGACTCGGACAAGTAGAGCGTCGAGGTATGGAACGTCTTCGGCGCCTGTTCCTGCACGGCCTTCGTGATCTCAGGGATGTCGTAGCCGAGGCTGGTGGTGAGGATCCCGCC
>MPLU02149807.1_pt1 | contig 47525 bp, 53 predicted proteins | sample 1617381 | NCBI WGS metagenome assembly MPLU02 (sample SAMN05944801, study PRJNA350692) | marine metagenome | biome: marine; feature: ODZ; material: water; isolation source: 90 m water sample filtered on 0.2 um supor filter | place: Pacific Ocean | collected 2012-04-08 | depth 90m m
CAACTGAATATTTTAGGAGATCCCGTTGTCTTCTCGCGCTGCCCGCGAACGGTATTCATTCGGCAACCTCGAAGAGGTACTGCCATTACCTGACCTAATTGACGTCCAGAAAAAGTCCTTTGAACGCTTTCTTGCTATTGGATTAGCAGAAACCTTCGCTGACATAAGTCCCATTACTGATTTTACCGGGAACCTCGAACTGGAATTTGAGTTCGATAGCAGCGATGAAGACCTCAAAGGCCCCCCAAAGTTCTCAGAAAAAGAATGCAAAGAGAAAGATCACACCTACTCGGATCAAATCTTTGTTCGCGCTCGGTTCCTAAACCGCAACACAGGTGAAATCAAAGAACAAACAGTCTTCATGGGTGATTTCCCCAAGATGACTGACAAAGGAACTTTCATTATTAACGGCACAGAGCGGGTAATTGTCAGCCAGCTCGTCAGATCGCCAGGCGTAATTTTCCAGCCAGGCGAAAGATACCGGCTTCGAAATATGCAGAAGCACCAGTTAGTAACTGGGACTATTCATCCATACCGAGGTGAATGGATCGAATTTGATGTTGAACATAAACCGGGTAAAGACGTCACCGCTGGCGCCCGAATCGCGCGTAAACGTCGACTGAGTATTTTCACAATTCTGAGAGCACTCGGATACGACGAGGCAAGTCACCCTGGTTTCCTTGAACGGTTCGTTCAACACTTCGACTTCCTAGAGGGCCAATGGGAAACCGAGCGTGGTAAATGGGCACGGAGTGAAGAAGATACTCCTCTCGACCCGACCCAAGAAGAGGCACTCATAGAGATATATAAACGTGCACGCCCAGGCGAACCTCCAACACCGGAAGCTGCGGCCAATTACTTCAACAACGCATACTTTGATGATCGTCGATACTCATTATCAAAAGTCGGCCGATACAAGCTAAACAAAAAGCTGAGTGCGGAAATCGAAAAGCTCGAGGATCTCTTTGGTCTCAAACTAGAGCGTCCCGCAGTGGACTCACAGGTCCTAACAAGATCAGAGGTCCTGGCCTCGATTAGCTATTTGCTGCACCTAGCTAATGCACAACCTGGTTATCGCTTAGACGACCAGGACCACTTCGCGAATCGGCGAATTCGATCCGTTGGCGAACTAATACAAAACCAGGTTCGCATTGGTCTTAGCCGTATGGAACGAGTTGTCCGGGAACGGATGACCACACAAGATGTTGAGGCGATTACCCCGACGACGCTTATAAACACTCGACCTGTAACTGCCGCAATCAAAGAGTTCTTCGGGACGTCTCAGTTGTCGCAATTTATGGATCAGGTCAACCCGCTGTCTGGTTTGACACATCGACGACGTCTCTCAGCGCTTGGACCGGGAGGTCTCTCACGAGAACGCGCCGGCTTCGAAGTGCGCGATGTCCACTTCAGTCACTACGGCCGAATGTGCCCGATTGAAACACCGGAAGGACCAAACATTGGCTTGATTGGCGGTCTCGCGACATTCGCTCGAGTAAATGAGTTTGGCTTTATTGAATCGCCGTACCGAGTCGTCAAAAAAGGAAAAGTAACCGACGAGATCCAATACTTGACTGCTGACGAAGAAGAGGAATTCGTCGTAGCTCAGGCAAACGCGCCCTTAAATGCCAATAAGACATTCCGAAATCCTCGAGTTCTCGTGCGAAAAAGTCCCCAAGGTGCAAGCCTTGCAGATCTAAAGCTCCAGATGGAACGCGACACTTATTTCGCGGCGACTACCGAAATTAGTTATGTCCCAGCTGACGAAGTCGACCTCATGGATGTTTCTCCGAAACAAATTGTTTCCGTTGCGACTGCGTTAATTCCATTTCTTGAACACGACGACGCAAACCGCGCCCTTATGGGAGCAAATATGCAGCGTCAAGCTGTTCCCCTGCTTCGTGCAGAGGCTGCCTATGTAGGTACTGGAATTGAAGCACGTGCAGCAGGTGATGCCGCTGACGTCCTCCTCGCCGACGAAGACGGAGTGGTTACAGAAGTAACTGGAACCAGTATCAGCGTCGAATACAAAAAGGCAGGAGATACAAGCCACGAACTACTTAAGTTTGAACGCTCAAACCAAGACACATGTATCAACCAAAAGCCCACCGTTCGCGAGGGCGACAAAGTAAAAGCCGGAGCAATTCTTGCGGACGGTCCCTCCACTGACCAAGGCGAACTAGCTCTAGGCAAGAACCTCCTTGTCGCATATATGGCTTGGGAGGGCTACAACTTCGAAGACGCAATCATCATCAGTGAGCGTCTCGTAAAAGACGACGTCCTGACTTCAATCCATATTCACGAACACGAAATCGACGCTCGCGATACGAAGTTAGGCCCAGAAGAAATAACGCGAGACATTCCCAATGTGGCTGATGACGTCCTTGCCGACCTTGATGAACGAGGCGTAATTCGCGTCGGTGCCGAAGTAGGTCCCGGAGATGTTCTAGTCGGCAAAGTAACGCCTAAAGGCGAGACCGAACTAACCCCAGAAGAGCGTTTGCTACGAGCCATCTTTGGAGAAAAAGCACGCGAAGTTCGCGATACCTCGCTCAAGGTCCCTCACGGAGAACGCGGAGTCGTAACCGACGTCCGCGTGCTTCAACGGGACGAAGATGAAGAACTACCGCCAGGAGTTAACGAACTTGTGCGTGTCTACGTTGCCCAAAAACGCAAGATCAGCGTCGGTGACAAGCTGGCCGGTCGTCACGGCAACAAAGGCGTCATCTCAAAGATACTTCCAGTAGAAGAGATGCCCTATTTGGCTGATGGGACACCACTCGACATAATCCTCAGTCCTCTGGGCGTGCCAAGTCGCATGAACGTCGGCCAGGTTCTGGAGGCGCACTTAGGCTACGCAGCGCGTTGGGGTTGGGAAGTTGACGGTCAAGCCGTTGGCGATGAGCCCACCTCTAATACAGCTCGCAAAACTCGCCCGCGGACCGAACCATCGGTTTTCGTAGCAACACCAGTGTTTGACGGCGCGAGTTGGGACGAAGATGAACGCGCGGGCGCCCACCCGACTATCCAAAAGACGCTTGAAAATCTTCGACCAGAAGCTTCATCAGGTGAACGAATGATGACCCCAGCTGGTAAGGCCGTTTTGTATAACGGTCGAACCGGGGCAGCCTATGACCAACCAATCATGGTTGGGTATAGCTACATCCTCAAGCTGGCTCACCTTGTCGACGACAAGATTCATGCCAGGTCGACTGGCCCGTACTCGATGATCACCCAACAGCCGCTGGGCGGCAAGGCACAATTCGGCGGACAAAGGTTTGGCGAAATGGAAGTGTGGGCTCTCGAGGCATACGGCGCGGCCTACCTCCTACAAGAACTCCTAACCATAAAGTCCGACGACACTTTGGGAAGAGTTCAGGTTTACGAGGCCATCGTCAAAGGAAAAAATATCCCCGAACCAGGAATTCCTGAGAGTTTCAAGGTGCTCATCAAAGAAATGCAAGCCCTTTGCTTGAACGTCGAAGTGATCTCACTGACTGGTGATGAAATTGATATGCAAGGCCTAGATGAAGATGTCTTCCGAGCCGAAGAATCACTCGGAATAGATATCAGTCGACCTGAACGAGGGACCGACGAAGAAGACGAACTCCGGAGGCAACAATTATGACCGCCGGTGTACCAACCCTGACCCCTTCGCGAATCGAGAGCAGCAAATGATCGACGTCAACGAGTTCTCAGATATACGGATCGGCTTAGCGACCGCCGATGCCATCCGAACCTGGTCTAACGGGGAAGTCAAGAAACCTGAAACGATCAACTACAGGACGTTAAAGCCTGAAAAAGACGGCTTGTTCTGCGAAAAGATCTTCGGTCCCACGAAAGACTGGGAATGCGCGTGCGGAAAATATAAGCGTGTTCGCTTCAAAGGGATTATTTGCGAACGATGCGGCGTAGAAGTCACACGCCAAAAAGTTCGTCGGGAGCGTATGGGTCACATCGAACTCGCTGCGCCAGTCGTTCACATTTGGTACCTGCGAGGCACCAGAAGCTGGCTCGCCTATCTGCTTACCGGGTTGGAAATTCGCGAAGAGTTGAAAGCGAAGCAACTAGAACGCGTCATCTACTTCGCAGCCAACCTTGTTACATGGGTCGATGATGATAAGCGGCACGAAGATTTGCCGCGTCTTGAGTTAGAAATGCGCGAAGAGCTTGATGTAATTCGGGAAGAATTTGACGACGAAATTGCAGAACGCCTTAAAGAACTTGAAGAAGAAATAACGCAACTTGAGGCTGAAGGCCTAAAGGAAAAAGATCTAAAGGCTCGTCGTCGAGACGCTGACCGAGATGTCGAAGCGCTCAAAACAGAGTGCGATACCGAACTGGAAACAGTAGAGCGCGCCTTTGACGAATTCCGCGATCTGCATGGTCGGAAAATCATCGAAGATGAACTTTTATGGCGCGAATTGGAAGATCGCTACGGCGATTACTTCGAAGGTGGGATGGGAGCTGAAACCATCGCTCAACTGATGGAACGCATCGATTTCGACGATGAAGAACTTCTTCTACGGGAAGCAATTGAAGCAGCCGATGGTCGACGTCCCTTGTCGGCGCAACGGAAACAAAAAGCGATCAAACGACTCAAGATCTTGAGTGCGTTCAACCGCAGAAACCCGAATGACAAACGGATCAATGATCCACGGGCGATGATTCTTGACGCGGTTCCGGTGATTCCTCCCGACCTGCGACCAATGGTGCAACTCGATGGTGGTCGTTTCGCGACGTCAGACCTCAATGATTTGTACCGGCGGGTCATCAACCGAAATAACCGTCTGAAACGGCTCCTCGACCTCGGGGCACCAGAAATTATTGTCAACAACGAGAAGAGAATGCTCCAAGAGGCAGTAGACGCTCTGTTTGACAATGGGCGTCGTGGGCGTCCAGTTACGGGCCCCGGCAACCGTCCTTTGAAGTCTCTATCCGACATGCTCAAAGGGAAACAGGGACGGTTCCGCCAGAACCTCCTAGGTAAACGAGTTGATTATTCCGGGCGGTCCGTGATCGTCGTGGGCCCGACTCTCAAACTTCATCAATGTGGCCTCCCAAAGCTGATGGCACTGGAGTTATTCAAACCTTTCGTGATGAAGAGGCTCGATGACCTAGATCTGGCACCGAACATTAAATCCGCCAAGCGGATGGTCGAACGTCGTAAGTCAGAAGTCTGGGACGTTCTTGAAGAAATCATCAAAGAACACCCCGTACTGCTCAACCGAGCCCCGACGCTTCACCGGCTAGGGATCCAAGCTTTCGAACCGATCTTGGTTGAAGGCAAAGCTATTCAAATACATCCGCTGGTCTGCGCAGCGTTCAACGCCGACTTCGATGGTGACCAAATGGCAGTCCATCTGCCACTGTCTTCTGAAGCTCAAGCAGAAGCAAGAGTCTTAATGCTGTCGGCAAATAACATTCTGTCGCCAGCCGATGGTCGACCGATGACAGTGCCGAGCCAAGACATGATCATTGGCGGTTACTACCTCACAGAAATGCGAGGGGACCCTGATGGAGAAGATCAACCAGTCTTCAAGCACTTCCACGAAATTGAACGTGCGATTTCCCTGGACCAAATCGAACTCCATCGACCAATAATTTGGCGAACTGATGAACTAGCCCTTGAGGAAGGCGGCCATCAGGTCACCACCCCGGGCCGAGCGGTGTTCAACCAGGCATTGCCTGAAGGATTCCCCTACGTCAACAAGGTGGTCAAGAAGGGGGACATGGGAGACATCGTCGGTGATCTATCCGACGGATGGCCTACCAATGAAGTAGCTATCGCTTTGGACCAGATCAAAGACCTGTCATATCAATACGCAACGAGGTCAGGCCTGACAATCTCCATTGATGACGTGCGCACTCCACCGGACAAAGCGGAAATTCTCGAACGCTATGAATCAGAAGCAGAGCGCGTAGAGAACCAGTTCCGTCGGGGAATCATCACAGATGGTGAACGTCGTCAAAAAGAAGTTGAAATTTGGACGTCAGCTACAGAAGAGGTCCGCGCATCACTTGAACGCGAATTGAAATCGGTCATGTTCAACCCAATCGAAATGATGGTCGGGTCTGGAGCTCGTGGCAACATGATGCAGGTACGCCAAATCGCCGCGATTCGTGGTCTTGTGGCGAACCCTCGCGGTGACATTATCCCTCGACCAATCAAGTCCTCTTATCGCGAAGGCCTCTCGATGTTGGAGTACTTCATCTCGACCCCTGGAGCTCGAAAAGGACTTGTCGATACGGCGTTGCGGACAGCTGACTCTGGGTATCTCACTCGACGACTTGTAGACGTCGCGCAGGAGCTCATCATTAACGAGGAAGACCCGTTCGAACGATCCGGACCGGTACTGGGCCTCTGGCTTGAAGACATAGGTCCAGACACCGCTGACACACGTACGTACTTGGAAACACGTCTGTTCAGTCGATGTCTGGCTCAAGACGTTGAACTAACTGATGGAGTCATGGAAGCGGGAACGCTCGTTGGTGACGAGGAACTGGTCACGTTACGCGACGATCCAAAGGTCACCCGGGTACAAGTACTGTCACCATTAACCGACAACTCAGAGTTCGGCGTCGCTGCTAAGGCGTACGGCGGTTCCTTAGCCACAAGACAGATGATTGAAGTCGGCGAAGCAGTCGGCGTCATCGCTGCTCAATCAATTGGTGAACCAGGAACACAGTTGACGATGAGAACCTTCCACACGGGAGGTGTCGCTGGTAGTGACATCGCCGGTGGTCTACCTCGCGTAGTTGAACTATTCGAAGCACGAACACCCAAAGGCAAAGCCACGTTGGCCACGCGAACAGGGGTTGTTCGAATCGGTGACGACGATGGCCGTGGTCGCGAGATTGTCGTTGTCGGCGATGACGGTGAAGAAGAAACCCATACCGTCCCTACCATCGCCCGCCTTGCAGTCGTAGATGGACAGGAAATAAAGGCGGGTGACCCGTTAGTCGACGGACCTCGCGACCCCAAAGAGCTGCTAGATATTCGAGGCGTTCGAGAGACTCAACAATACTTGGTTGAGGAAGTCCAAAAGGTATATCGAGAACAAGGTGTATCGATTCACGATAAACACATCGAACTCATCATTAGACAAATGACTCGACGGGTCTTGGTTGGGGAACCAGGTGAATCTGTGTTCCTACCAGGAGAACAAGTTGACCAACGTGTCTACGCTGAAGTGAACCGCAACCTCGTCCAAGAAGGACAACGCCCAGCTGAGGCTCGGCCCGTCATAATGGGGATCACTAAGGCTTCGCTTGCAACAGATTCGTGGCTCTCAGCAGCTTCTTTCCAAGAGACGACGCGTGTACTCACCGAAGCAGCAATCGAATCACGACGAGATGATTTGAAAGGTCTTAAAGAGAACATCATCATCGGCAAATTGATTCCGGCAGGAACCGGACAAGGTCGATATCGAAATATCGATACGACAGCCCCGGACTATGAGCCGATGGAGTTCTTTACCTCGGATGAGGATCTCGATCCTGCTGAGTGGCTAGCCACCATAGGAAGCGAAGAAGGCGCGGACGGCGTCGAACTTGGTGACGCAGGATAGCTAAGCATCACATGAGACTTGTTATCGCGAGCACCTTCCTGGTGCTTATCCTTGGCGCGTCAAGTTGCACCAGGACGACACAAGATTCTCAATTTGGTGCTGCAACCACCGTTTCTGCCGGTGCTGACCGCTCTGTAGGGGCAGCGCAACTTCTCGAAACCTTGCAGTTGCCGCACGGGTTTAACGCGTTAAGCCTTTCGGCCAGCGCAGAGAACCAATTGCAACGAATTATTTTCGACGATGTCGAAATAGCTGCTTCCATAAGAGACGTTGCTGCCATTGGACTATCACTAGATGGACAGCCCATAGGGGCATTAATGCTGATTGGCGTCGCTGACCCCGTGATTGGCAATATGAGTTTCGTCGAGGGTCTGAAGTCGGCAGCTCTCAGTGAACCAGAGACCGCTCAGTGGGGTCCGATGACAGGATCCATAATGCAATCTGATGAACAGGTATGGGGCGTCCTGCCCCTCAGTTCGGTGGTAGCTGTAGCCGTAACCGTTGAAAGAGCCCACCTAAATGAGGTGATGAACTCATTAGTTCGAAGGTTTACTCGCCCATAGGATTGGTCACAAGCTGCCCAGAGAGCCAAAATCGGGGATAAATATGGCTCTGTGGGGTACTTCGAGGTTGCCTCTCCCTTACGCGACTCGTAGCATTATCAATCGGTCTTCTTCCGGCCCCGATAGCTATTTCATGCCGAGTAGACCAACTGCAACCCTTAACACATGTTGCCTAATCAGAGGAATTTGGTGCCCACAATTCAGCAACTGGTCCGAAACGGCCGGAAATCAAAACCGAATAAGGCTAAGACCCCAGCTCTTAAGGGTTCCCCTCAACGTCGAGGGGTATGTACCCGTGTCTACACACACACGCCAAAGAAACCCAACTCTGCGCTGCGAAAAGTTGCTCGCGTTCGGTTGACCAGTGGCATTGAAGTAACTGCGTATATCCCAGGAGAAGGACACAACCTTCAAGAACACAGCATTGTGTTGGTGCGCGGAGGACGTGTGAAAGATCTCCCCGGCGTTCGCTACAAAGTAGTTCGCGGTTCGCTTGACGCCTCTGGTGTGTCAGCTCGTCGGCAAGCCCGTTCCCGATACGGCGCAAAGAAAGAGAGCTGAGATGCCTCGTCGCGGTGCTGCCCCCAGACGCGAGCTTGCAGCCGATCCGGTTTACGACTCGACACTTGTCACCCAGGTAATTAACAAAGTTCTGCAACGCGGCAAACGCGCCACAGCGGAACGAATCGTTTACGACGCGCTTGACATGGTTTCCGAAAAAACCGGTGGCGAAGCCCTAGATGTCCTAAAACGCGCAGTAGATAACACCAAACCTCAGTTAGAAGTGAAGAGTCGAAGGGTCGGTGGCGCCACATACCAGGTCCCAGTCGAAGTTCGCCCCCGGCGTGCTAACACCCTCGCTATCCGATGGATCGTCGATTACTCCCGTGAACGACGCGAACGCACAATGGCAGAACGACTAGCAAACGAACTTCTTGACGCATCGAACGGCACCGGCTCCGCAACCAAACGCCGAGAAGACACACATCGAATGGCAGAGGCTAACAAAGCTTTCGCTCACTACAGGTGGTAACAAAAGAGCCGCCAGTCACCCCCAAAGACCGCTTAAACCGGCACACTAGATGTTGGAAGTGCTCTGAGGAGCGCTCACAAATTTTTCCCTCTAAAAACACTTAACCCCTGACCCCTAAGAAGACCGAGGCAGACACCCCATGCCACGCAATCAGCCCCTTGACCGCGTTCGAAACATAGGCATCATGGCCCACATTGATGCCGGGAAGACCACTACAACGGAGCGGATCCTCTATTACACCGGAGTGAACTACAAGATTGGTGAAGTCCACGATGGCGCAGCGACCATGGACTGGATGGAGCAGGAACAAGAACGAGGCATAACCATCACCTCAGCTGCAACAACCTGTATGTGGAACGACCACGTAATCAACATCATTGACACTCCTGGACACGTGGACTTCACAGTCGAGGTAGAACGTTCACTGCGCGTCCTAGATGGCGCCGTGGCCGTGTTTGATGGGGTAGCGGGAGTAGAACCTCAAACTGAGACCGTATGGCGACAAGCTGACAAATATGGCGTCCCACGGATGTGTTTCATAAACAAACTTGATCGAACTGGCGCTTCTTTCCACGATTCGTTAGCAAGCATCGTTGACCGCCTAGAGGCCAACGTTGCGGTACTGCAGCTTCCCATCGGAATCGAAGCAGACTTTGCAGGCGTAGTTGACCTTGTGGCCATGAACGCAATCGTCTGGCAAGGCGAAGACCTCGGAGCAAGCTACGACATCGTCGAAATCCCGGATGACTTGCAAAGTGAAGCCCAGGAATATCGGACAAAACTTCTTGAAGTACTTGCCGACGTCGACGAAGACATCATGATGGCGTACCTCGAAGGAGAAGACGTCGACGAAGAAACACTCCACAACGCCATCCGTAGAGGAACCATCGGAAACCAAATAGTTCCAGTTCTCACAGGAACCGCCTTTAAGAACAAAGGAGTCCAGCCACTACTAGACGCTGTAACCCGATACCTTCCCTCACCACTAGACATTCCAGCCATCGATGGCACGACACTCAACGGCGAAGACACTTTGGAACGTCAACCCAACGACGAAGAGCCGTTCTCAGCTTTGGCCTTCAAGATCATGACTGATCCTCATGTAGGAAAACTTGTCTATTTCAGGGTTTACAGCGGCAGCCTCGAAAAAGGCGGCCAAGTCCTCAACACAACCACCGGAAACAAAGAACGCATCGGACGTATTCTCCAGATGCACGCCAATAACCGTGAAGATCGCGACGATATCCAAGCAGGTGACATAGTCGCTGGGATCGGGCTAAAGAACACCCGAACCGGAGACACCTTGTGTGCACCCGACAAACCCATAGTGCTAGAACAGCTGACGTTCCCAGAGCCTGTAGTGCACGTCGCAGTAGAACCACGCTCAAAAGGCGACCAAGACAAGCTAGGCAAAGCGCTCTCAGCCTTATCCGAAGAGGACCCAACATTCAGGGTTAAGACCGATGAGGAAACAGGCCAGACCGTTATCTCAGGTATGGGTGAACTTCACCTTGAAGTGTTGGTGGACCGGATGCTCCGAGAATTCCGAGTTGACGCGACAATCGGGAAGCCACAGGTTGCCTACCGAGAAACCATCACTAAAGCAGTCGAGAAGTTCGAATACCGACACATCAAGCAAAGCGGTGGATCCGGCCAATACGCCGTTGTTGTCATCAACCTTGAACCAAGCGACGCAGGCGAAGGATACGTCTTCGACGACACAATCAAGGGTGGCGTCATACCTCGCGAATACATCAGTTCAGTAAATGCTGGCCTTCAGTCTTCAATGGATAATGGACCTTTAGCGGGGTTCCCAATGGTTGACGTGAAAGTCTCGCTCATAGACGGGTCAACCCACGATGTTGACTCATCAGAAATGGCTTTCAAGATTGCGGGAACGATGGCGATGCGTGAAGCTGCACGTGCTGCCGGACCAGTACTGCTCGAGCCGATCATGTCGGTTGAAGTCGTCACCCCAGAGGACTACATGGGTGATGTAATTGGAGATTTGAATGCGCGTAGGGGTCGAGTTGGCCAAATGGAAAATCGCGGAACTGCACAAGTAATTGACGCTGAAGTGCCGTTATCGGAGATGTTCGGTTACGCTAACGACCTGCGTTCACGTACTCAGGGTCGGGCTACCTACTCGATGCAGTTCGAGAACTACCAGCAAGTTCCATCAAGTATCGCCGAAGACATCGTGAAACGAATCCGCGGCGAATAAATATCACAACCAAATAACGATCTAAAGAAACATAGAAAGACACCGGAGAGAAATCATGTCCAAGGAGAAATTTGAACGGACGAAGCCGCATGTGAATGTGGGAACGATGGGCCATATTGACCATGGCAAGACCACGTTAACTGCTGCTATCACCAAGGTTTTGGCTGAGTCTTCGGGCGGCGAAGTAACAGCGTTCGAAGATATTGATAAGGCACCCGAGGAGAGAGAGCGTGGTATCACGATCTCGATTTCTCACGTCGAGTATGAGACGGAGAACCGTCACTACGCCCACGTTGACATGCCTGGTCACGCTGACTACATCAAAAACATGATTACTGGTGCCGCCCAAGTTGACGGCGCAATTCTCGTTGTATCTGCCGCTGATGGACCCATGCCTCAAACACGTGAGCACGTGTTGTTGGCTCGCCAGGTTGGCGTTCCCTACATCGTGGTTGCCTTGAACAAGGTTGACATGGTCGACGATGAAGAATTGTTGGAATTAGTAGAACTTGAGGTTCGTGAGTTACTCAGCGAATACGAGTTCCCTGGTGATGACGTCCCAGTGGTGCAGGTCTCTGCTTTGGGTGCCTTAGAAGGCGCTGATGGAGCCGCTGACAAGATTCTGGAGCTCATGGCAGCCGTTGATGAGGCTGTTCCAGAACCTGATCGTGACAATGCCAAGCCTTTCTTGATGCCAGTTGAGGACGTTTTCTCTATTACGGGTCGAGGCACAGTGGTTACTGGCAAGATCGAGACTGGTGTCTGCAATACCGGTGAAGAGATCGAAATTGTAGGTATTCGCGACACTCAGACCACCACGATCACCGGTGTTGAAATGTTCCGTAAGATCCTTGATGAGGGCCAAGCGGGCGACAACGTTGGGCTTCTTTTGCGAGGACTAGATAAGGAAGACGTCGAACGTGGCCAAGTGTGCTGCGCTAAGGGGTCTATTACTCCTCATACCAAGTTCGAAGCACAGGTCTATATTTTGACCAAAGAAGAAGGCGGTCGCCATAAGCCGTTCTTCTCGAACTACCGTCCACAGTTCTATTTCCGGACGACTGATATCACCGGAATGGTTGAGTTACCTTCAGGCACCGAGATGTGTATGCCTGGTGACAACACTGACATGACGGTCGAGTTGATCAACCCGATCGCTATGGACGATGGCCTACGGTTCGCTATTCGTGAGGGTGGCCGCACAGTTGGTGCGGGTCGAGTTACCAAGATCCTCGAATAACAACAATGGCCGCTTCACAAAAGATCCGTATCCGTCTAAAGGCATACGACCACGACATCGTGGACCAAAGTACTCAGAAAATCGTTGAGACTGTTCTTCGGACTCAAGCCAACATCAAAGGCCCAGTGCCTTTGCCCACCGAAAAACACAGGTACACCGTCGTTCGATCGCCTCATAAAGACAAGGACTCTCGAGAGCATTTCGAGATGCGGATCCACAAGCGGCTGATTGACATAATTGAACCGTCTCCCAAGACGGTTGACTCGCTGCAACGGCTGGAATTACCGGCCGGTGTCGATATCGAGATCAAAATCCAACAGAACTAGCAGTGATCCATACATCGGGGTGGTGATTGGGCCACAGCCCCGGTATCGTTTATTCCCCGTGTGTCTGAGTTTTAGAGACACGAATCGACGTCCGGCAAGGCCGGCCTTAGGGTCGGAACCGGTCGGCACAACCTAATTCTCGCTCCGCCGGCTTTGCCGAGCGGAGCGTTCGCGTGAACGGCGGCCAACCGGCCCCATTTGGAAGAGGAAGACATCCGACATGGCGAATAAGGCGATTGTCGCCACAAAAGTGGGTATGACCCAGCTGTGGGATGACGACAACCGGGTTGTGCCCGTCACCATGTTGCAGGTTGAGCCCTGCCGCGTAGTCCAGGTAAAGACTGATGAACGCGATGGTTATACAGCGGTCCAAGTCACCTTCGGTCAACGTGAAGCCGCAAAGTTGACTAAACCCGAAGCGGGTCATTTCGAGACAGCAGGTGTTGAGCCGGGCCAGCGTCTAGTTGAACTGCGTATCGATGATGTAAGCGAAATTGAAATTGGGCAAGAACTAGCTGCTGATGTGCTTGAAGCCGGCGAAAAAGTAGATGTAACTGCCGTGTCAAAGGGCAAGGGATTTGCTGGCGTGATGAAACGCCATAATTTCAGCGGCCAAAAAGCCAGCCACGGCGTTCATAGAGTCCACCGAGCCCCAGGTGCCATCGGTGCCTGTGCAACACCGTCTCGTGTGTTTAAGGGGACGAGAATGCCTGGTCGGATGGGCGCCGAGAAGGTAACCACCCTCAACCTCACAGTGGTTGAGGCCGACGCAGAACGAGAACTTCTGCTGATCCGTGGCTCAGTTCCGGGACCTAAAGGGGGCGTCGTGGTAGTTCGTGACGCGGTGAAGGGTTAACAATGGCGACAACTTTGGACCTCAGAACCCAAGATGGTGGAACCGCAGGTACCGTCACCCTTGATGATGCCGTCTTTGGCATCGAACCCAACATGGCTGTTCTCCACCAAGTCGTGACTGCCCAGCTGGCTGCTAAGAGAAGCGGAAGCGCCAACACCAAGACCCGTGCGGAGGTAAAGGGCGGCGGTGCTAAGCCATACCGACAAAAGGGCACTGGTCGAGCTCGACAAGGATCAATTCGTGCCCCTCAATTCACCGGCGGCGGGATCGTCCATGGGCCGAAGCCAAGGAGCTTCCGCAAAAAAGTAAACAAGAAAATGAACCGACTTGCATTGTGTTCAGCGCTAAGCGACCGGGCCCAAAGCGAACGGGTAGTCGTAGTCGACCAATGGCAATTCGACACACCCAAAACCAAAGACGCCCTGACTGCTCTTGAGAACCTTGACCTTGAAGGAAAGGTGATGATGGTGGTCGCCGCTAGCGACGACACAACCATTCGGAGCTTCAGAAATCTACCGTCAGTGCAACTCGTCCAAGCCGCAGAGCTCAACGCGTATGACGTGCTTTGTTCCGACTGGCTTGTGTTCACTGCCGAGACTCTCCCGGGAACAGATTCATGAAAGACCCACGCGACGTTGTGATTGCACCCATTGTTTCTGAGAAATCGTACGAACAACTAGAACAAAATATTTACGTCTTTCAAGTCAGTACATCAGCCTCGAAGCCAGAGATTCGCCAAGCCGTGGAATCGATTTTTGATGTGACCGTAACCAAGGTCAACACGCTCAACCGCAAAGGCAAAGTTCGCCGTAACCGACGCGATAACACGCTGGGGAAACGAGCCGACACCAAGCGGGCCATTGTCACTCTCGCTGAGGGCGACTCGATCCAGATCTTCGAGACATAGTTATGGGAATTCGCGTACGCAAGCCATCCAGTCCAGGTAGACGTTTCCAAACGGTCTCCGATTTCAGTGAGATCACTACAACGAGCCCAGAAAAATCGCTACTCGCCAAGAAACATTCGACAGGTGGTCGAAATAACAACGGTAGGAAAACCTCCCGCCACCGCGGAGGTGGCCACAAGCAGCGTTACCGGATAATCGATTTCAAACGAAATAAAGACGGAGTTCCAGCAACGGTCGCGAGTATCGAGTACGACCCAAATCGAAACTGTCGTATCGCACTTCTTCACTACCACGACGGAGAGAAGTGTTACATCTTGGCGCCCGCGGGACTTGAAGTAGGGGACAAGCTCCTAAATGGCCAGCACGCTGAAGTCCGAGTTGGTAACGCCCTGCCTCTTCGTTACATGCCAGTAGGAACCACTATCCACAACATCGAACTGAAGCCAGGAGCTGGAGGCCAGATGGCTCGTTCAGCAGGTGCCGGTGTACAGCTAGTCGCCAAAGAGGGCGCACACGCAACGCTACGCCTGCCAAGTACAGAAATGCGTCGCGTCCCCATCGACTGCCGCGCAACAGTTGGCTCGGTAGGTAACGCTGAAGCAGACCTGATCAAGATTGGTAAAGCTGGACGTAATCGCTGGAAAGGTGTGCGACCACAAACTCGCGGTGTCGCAATGAACCCGGTGGACCATCCCCTCGGTGGTGGTGAAGGAAAAACGTCCGGTGGTCGTCACCCGGTATCCCCGTGGGGCAAACCGGAAGGCCGCACCCGCAAGAAGAACAAGAAATCGAACGACATGATCATCCGTCGTCGCCGTACCCGCGGATCGCGGAGGTAACTAATGCCACGTAGCTTGAAAAAAGGCGCTTTTGTAGATGACCATCTACTCAAGAAAGTTGATGCGCTCAACGAAAGCGGTGAAAAACAGGTCGTCAAGACCTGGAGCCGACGCTCCACAATCATTCCAGAAATGATTGGCCACACCATTGCTGTCCATGATGGCCGTAAACACGTCCCCGTCTACATCACAGAGGCGATGGTCGGACACAAGTTGGGTGAATTCTCACCTTCTCGAACCTTCAAGTTCCATGCAGGGCAAGAGCGAGGAGGCACCTGATGAGTGGCCTGATTGACCTCGACACAGTCGCTGGAGCGCGTTCGACCCACAAATTTGCCCGGCTTTCAGCATCAAAGGCCAGGGTTGTTCTGGACCTCATTCGCGATGGTGACCTAGAGCAAGCGCGAGAAGAACTGCAGTTCTGTGATCGAGGCGCCGCAGCGGTTATTTCCAAAGTGTTGGAAAGTGCTGTTTCGAATGCAGAAAATAACGAAAATTTATCGGCAGACGAACTGTATGTGGCGGAATGCTGGGCAGATGAAGGGCCCACGTTAAAACGCTGGCGTCCCCGTGCCCGTGGCCGCGCTACCCGTATCAATAAACGAACGTGTCATATCACCGTGGTAGTTGCCCAGCTCTCCGAAGACGAACTTGAGCTGAGAGCAGCGCGTCTGGCGGCATCAGGACGCCGTAGTGCCGACCAAGATCGAGCGGCTCGCGTTGCAGCAAGCAAGGACACTGAAGAAGAAACCGAAGCCGTTGAAGAAGACGCTGATACGGATGACAGTTCTGTCGAAACTGAAGAAGTTAGCGAAGAGACAGAGTCTTCTGCACCAGAAACTGAAGCAGTTAGCGAAGAGATAGAGTCCTCCGACTCCGAACCTGAAAACGATGAAGAGACAGAAACTGATACGGCCGAACTTGAATCAACGGAAGACACAGAACCGACCGACGAAGATGAGAAGGAGGCCTGATCATGGGTCAGAAAGTTAACCCGTACGGCTTCCGACTCGGAATTACCACCGACTGGAAATCCCGGTGGTACGCAGATAAGGAATACCAGGACTACATCATTGAAGACTGGGAGATCCGCAACTTCCTGCAGACTGAACTCCCACACGCGGCTATCAGCCGAATTGAAGTCGAACGAACTCGCGATCGACTACGAATAGACGTACACACAGCTCGACCAGGAATTGTTATTGGGCGCCGCGGAGCCGAGGCGGACCGACTCCGAGAAGGTCTCACCAAGATCTCAGGGAACCCAAAGGTTCAACTGAATATTCAAGAGATCAAACAACCTGAACTTGACGCGGCATTAATCGCTCAAGGCGTCGCAGACCAACTCGCCGGTCGCGTGGCCTTCCGCCGAGCGATGAAACGCGCTGTACAAAACGCGCAAAAAGCGGGAGCACTAGGAATTCGAGTTCAATGCTCGGGCCGCCTCGGTGGTTCAGAAATGGCCCGAACCGAGTGGTATCGCGAAGGCAGAGTCCCACTCCACACTCTGAGAGCTGACATCGATTATGGCTTCCGCGAAGCGCGCACAACTGCCGGACGAATCGGAGTCAAAGTGTGGTTGTACAAAGGCGACATCCTGCCGTACAAGGTGTCCGCTGACGAACGGATAAGTCGAGAAGCAGCGATGGCAGTCGGCGAAACCTCAGGCTCCGTTGAACAGAGCGGCCCCGTTGTCTCTTCAGGTGGACGTAGACCGGATGCCCCTGCAGACGAAATCGAAGAGCCAGCACCGCTAGTCAAAGAAGCTGATCCTGAGTTCGAAAAGCTCTTAGAAGAAGAAGAGCAGATCGAACGCGCAACACGCGAACAAAGTCAAACGCCCAACTTCAGACCGGGAGACGACTGACATGTTGATGCCCCGGAAAGTAAAGCACCGCAAAACCCATCGAGGCCGAACAAAGGGTCGAGCTAAAGGCGGAACAACTATTAACTTTGGTGACTTCGGCATTCAAGCCTTAGAGCCAGGATGGATAACAGCGCGCCAGATTGAAGCTGCTCGTATCGCTATGACTCGACATGTGAAACGTGGTGGAAAAGTCTGGATCAACGTCTTCCCGGATAAACCAGTAACTGCGAAACCCGCAGAAACCCGAATGGGATCAGGTAAAGGAAACCCAGAACGCTGGGTGGCCGTAGTAAAGCCCGGGAGAGTCATGTTTGAGCTAGGCGGCGTTGATGCCGAGCTCGCCCATGAAGCCCTTAACCGCGCCATCCAAAAGCTCCCAATCAAGGCACGCGTCATGAGCCGCGAGGAGGCAATCTAATGGCAGCCGCAGCAGCACTCCGTGAACTTGCCGATGATCAGCTAGTCGATCAAATCGGCGAACTAAAACAAGAACTGTTCAACTTACGTTTCCAATTCGCGACAGGCCAACTAGAAAACTCGGCTCGAATGTCGGAAGTTAAGCGAGACATCGCCCGAATAAACACCGTTCTTAGAGAACGCGAAATTGCTGCTGCCGAGGCAGTAACAGTGGAGGAAAATTCATGACTGATACACAAGTCACCTCACCAGAACGCAACGGACGAAAAACCCGGGAAGGATTAGTCGTTTCCACAGCAATGGAAAAAACCATCGTTGTCGCAGTAACCGAACGCGTCCGCCATGCCCGTTATTTCAAGACAGTTCTACAGACCAAGAAGCTCTACGTACACGACGAGGAAAACGATGCCCGCGCCGGTGACAGAGTCCGAGTTATGGAAACTCGACCCCTGTCAAAGAAAAAGCGGTGGCGGCTAGTTGAAATCGTCGAGCGAGCTCGTTGATACCGGAGTCGATGCAGTGATCCAGCAAGAATCCCGACTTAAAGTCGCTGACAACTCAGGCGCCAGAGAAGTCTTGTGCATCCGCGTACTAGGAGGCACAGGCCGGCGGTACGCATCAATTGGTGATGTTTTCGTCGCGACCGTCAAAGACGCCATCCCTGGAGCCGGAGTCAAAAAGGGTGAGGTAGTTCGATGTGTAGTTGTGCGAACACGTAAAGAACGTCGCCGACCAGACGGCAGCTATATACGATTCGACGAAAACGCGGCAGTCCTAATTGACGAAAATCGACAACCCCGAGGCACTCGAATCTTTGGCCCGGTAGGTCGCGAACTCCGAGATCACCGGTTCATGCGAATTGTTTCCCTAGCTCCGGAGGTCCTGTGATGAAAATCAAAAAAGGCGATCTCGTCCGAGTCCTTTCCGGCAAAGACAAAGGGACCGAGGGACATGTAATGGCAGTCGACTCTGAAAGCGGTCGTATAACCGTCGAAGGAGTTCACACAGGTCGGAAACACCAACCACCCACACAAACCAATGACCAAGGTGGAATCATCGATATCGCACTGACGATTAACGCATCCAACGTCGCTGTCGTGTGCCCAAAAACGGGCGAAGCTGGCCGCGTCGGATATCGGATCGAAGGCGACACCAAAGTTCGATACCACAAGAAATCAGGGGAGGAACTCTCGTGAGCGCCACACTGATGGAACCCCGCATGAAAGTGCTCTACCGGGAGACTCTTCGGGATCAACTACAAAATCAGTTGGGTCTTGACAACGTTATGCAAGTACCCAAGCTCAGCAAAATTTCTGTGAACTCAGGTGTCGGAGATGCGTTGGTCAACCGGGCGTTTCTAGACAGCGCCGTAGAGGACTTAACCAAGATCACCGGCCAAAAACCAGCGATAACACGAGCGAAACAATCAATCGCAGGTTTCAAACTCCGAGAAGGAAACGCTATCGGCGCAAAAGTGACACTTCGAAACAACAGGATGTGGGAATTCTACGACCGACTCGTGAGTCTCGCCATTCCCAGAATCCGCGACTTTCGAGGACTATCACCCCGTTCCTTTGACGGCCACGGCAATTACACATTTGGAGTTACCGAACAGTTGATTTTCCCAGAAATTAGTTATGACTCAGTTAACAAAATCCGAGGCATGGATATCACACTTGTGACATCAGCCACTAACGACGAACATGGCCGAGCGCTTCTAACAGCGCTCGGGTTTCCGTTCCGCACTGAAGGGCAGAACTGATGGCCAAGAAGGCTCTTCGTAATAAACAGCAACGCACCCCCAAGTTTAAGGTCCGCGGATACACACGCTGTCGCCGCTGTGGCCGACCGCGGTCTGTGTATCGCAAATTTGGATTGTGTCGCGTATGTCTTCGCGCAATGATCCACGCCGGAGAAATCCCCGGCGTTACTAAGGCCAGCTGGTGAGGGGAGGACCACAATGACAATGACTGACCCAATAGCTGACATGCTCACCCGGGTGCGGAATGCGCACCAGGGATACAAAGACCAGGTAGAGATGCCGTCCTCAAAACTCAAAGAATCCCTCGCGGCGATTCTCAAAGCAGAGGGCTATATCGCTGATTACCAAATTGCCGAAGCTACAGATCGGCCAGGACAGACTTTGTCCATTCAACTGAAGTACACCCCTGACCGGAGCCGCACCATTTCGGGATTGAAGCGAATCTCAAAACCAGGGCTTCGGATATACACCAAGTCTGACAGTGTCCCCAGAGTCCTTGGAGGGCTAGGTATCGCCGTTCTATCAACCAGTAAAGGCCTAATGACCGACAGAGAAGCACGTCGCAACCACATCGGTGGCGAAATTCTCTGTTACGTCTGGTAGGAGCCAAGCATGTCGAGAGTAGGTAACGCCCCGATCACCATCCCAGACGGACTTTCCGTCGAAGTTTCAGAGGGCACAGTCAAAGTTTCAGGAAGCCAAGGCGAACTCAGCAAAGAGATGCCAGAAGGCATCGAAGTTCAAGTTCAAGAATCCGTAGTTACTGTCAGTCGAAACGATGACAGTCGCCAACAACGCTCCCTTCATGGTCTAGCTCGAGCGCTGGTCAACAACATGGTTGAGGGTATCTCTAATGGTTTTATGAAGGAACTCACCATTGTTGGTGTTGGATACAGGGCCCAAGCAAAGGGCAACAACGCATTGGAGTTAGCGCTCGGTTTCAGCCATTCAGTTAGCGTCGAAGCTCCAGACGGCATCACTTTCGAAGTACCTGAACCTACGATCATCAAAGTTTCAGGCATTGACAAACAACTTGTTGGACAAGTCGCTGCTGATATTCGTGCCCTCAAAAAACCTGAACCCTACAAGGGCAAAGGCATCAGGTATGTCGATGAGCACGTGATTCGCAAAGCCGGCAAGGCCGCAAAGTAGGTATTGAAATGACATCACGCAGCGCACAGCGCCAACGCCGCCAACGCCGAGTTCGCAAAAAGGTCACCGGAACCACCAGCCGGCCGCGGCTAAGTGTCTTCAGGTCTAACCGCCACATTTCAGCCCAAATTATTGACGATGAGAATGGTCGCACAGTTGCAGCCGCCTCAACCTCAGAAGTTGAGTTACGTGGTGCAACGACTAGCAATAAAGAAGCTGCGGGCAAAGTAGGCAGTCTGCTTGCTGAACGAGCCCAGGCAGCTGGTATCGATTCCGTGGTTTTCGACCGCGGAGGCAACAAGTATCACGGCCGCGTAGCGGCCCTCGCCGACGCCGCCCGCGACGCCGGATTGAAGTTCTAGGAGCTGATCATGACTGACGCCAACGCAAATCAAAATCGCCGCAACGACGATCGAGGCAATCGCCGCAACGACGATCGAGGCAATCGCCGCCGAGACGACAACCCGCGAAACAGCGGAGATGACGGGCTGCGCGAATCACGTGTGATCGACATCAACCGAGTAGCCAAAGTAGTTAAAGGTGGCCGACGGTTCTCCTTCACAGCGCTTGTGGTTATCGGTGACGGAGCCGGCCAAGTTGGGCTTGGGTACGGTAAAGCAAAAGAAGTTCCTCTCGCGATCCAGAAAGGTACCGAGGAAGCCAAAAAGAACTTGTTCCGCGTACCGCTCGCAGGTTCAACGATCGTTCACCCCATCCTCGGTGAAATGGGAGCAGGTCGTGTTCTCCTGAAACCCGCTGCTCCAGGTACCGGAGTGATCGCTGGAGGAGCAGCGCGGGCCATTCTCGAAGAAGCAGGGATTAGTGACGTGTTGGCAAAATCGCTCGGATCTTCAAACCACATCAATGTGGCCAAGGCCACTATCGCTGGACTGCAAGGCCTAAAGCGACCTGACGAAATAGCTGAACTGCGGGGCCTATCAGCCGAGGAGTGCATCCCCGCAGCGCTATTAGCCGCCTATCGCGAATCAGAACGACAAGTCAACCAGCCGAAACCTGCTGCTGAGGTATCTTCATGAGTGACCTAACAGTTAAACAAATTCGCTCAGCGATTGGTTCGAAACCCAAACACCGTGGAACTCTCCGAGCATTGGGATTAGGACGAATAGGAAAGACGAATACCCTGCCCGATCGACCTGAAATTCGAGGAATGATTCACAAGGTCGCCCACCTCATTGACGTAGAGGAAAGCTGAACAAATAGCCATGCTCAAACCACACGACTTACAACCAGCCCCAGGGTCGAAGAAACGGCCCAAACGCGTCGGCCGCGGTATTGCTGGAAAAGGCGGTAAGACAGCAGGTCGAGGAACCAAGGGAACCAAAGCACGGAGCAAAGTTCCAGTTTGGTACGAAGGTGGCCAACTACCGCTCCAACGTCGACTCCCCAAAATGAAAGGCTTCACCAACCCCTTCAGGGTCGAATACCAGCCGATCAACCTAGACACCATTGCCGACTCACAACTCAACGACATTGACCCAGAAGCGCTCTATAAAAAAGGCCTCGTATCTAAGGGCGCGATGGTCAAGGTCCTCGGCCGGGGAGAAATCAATCGTCCAGTAACCGTGAAGGCCCATGCCGTATCAAAGAGTGCAGAATCGGCAATAACAGGTGCAGGCGGCACTGTAGAGATTCTGCCGCCTACATTTAAGGGACCGCGACCTCCAGCTCGCGGCAACCAGCACACCAACCGATAAACGGGGTTTACCTTGCTCGGGAGTATGCGCAACATCTTTCGTGTTCCAGATCTTCGACTGAAGATCCTGTTCACCCTGTTCATCCTCGGCGCTTACCGACTTGGCTCCCAAGTCCCAGTGCCAGGGATTGACTTCGACGCGATTTTGTCGCTTCGAGAACAAGCGGACCAGACAGGTGGAGTACTCGCTCTGCTCAATCTCTTCTCAGGCGGCGCGCTAACCAACTTCGCCATCTTTGCTCTTGGGATCATGCCCTACATCACAGCGTCGATCATCATACAAATCTTGACTGTTGCTATTCCTCGGTTAGAGCAACTGCAACAACAGGGCGCTGTGGGTCAGAAAAAGATCACCCAGTACACCCGGTATTTGACGCTTGCAATCTCGTTCATCCAAGCAACTGGCATCACATTCATCTTTGGTCGCGGTCAAGGAACGGCTCTCGGCAATACCAGCGCAGTCATCGTTATCCCAGAGTTCACTTTCCCCCGCGTAGCGCTCGTCATTATTTCGTTAACTGCTGGCACAGCATTACTCATGTGGATGGGTGAACTGATTAGCCAGCGAGGCGTCGGTAATGGCATGTCCCTTCTGATTTTCGCTTCAGTCGTGTCGACAATCCCATTTGACGGGGCCCGCCTGCGGGCCGTCCAAGGGAACTTTTATTTAGGTGCCGCCATCCTGGTAGCGATTGCAATGATGGTTGCGATCGTTTTCATTGAACAGGGACAGCGTCGTATCCCAGTTCAATTCTCCAAACGCCAAGTGGGACGAAAAATGTATGGCGGACAAAACACATATATCCCACTCAAGGTCAATCAGTCCGGCGTCATCCCTGTCATATTTGCCAGCTCGATCTTGTTCCTACCGATCTTGCTATCGAACGTGGCGAACTGGGGATGGCTACAAACTTTCGTGAATGACTACCTCACTCAGCCAGACAGCATTGTTTACATTCTCTTCTTCGGCATGCTGATCGTTGGTTTCGCCTACTTCTACACAGCGATTTCTTTCGACCCTGTGCGTCAGGCCGACAATATTCGCAAGCAGGGCGGCTTCATACCTGGGGTACGGCCAGGACCTCAAACTGAACGCTACCTTTCCAAGATCCTTAACCGTATTACCTTGCCTGGGGCGTTATTCATCGCTCTCGTTGCGCTCATTCCTACGGTCCTTCTCTCCCTTACAAGCGACTTGGGAGCCATGGGTGGAGGCGGAGCGTCAATCGGGTTTGGAGGCGTGTCGATCCTCATTGCTGCAGGCGTTGCTCTCGAAACGATGAAACAAGTAGACAGCCAGTTGCTCCAACGCAACTATGAAGGCTTTCTTAAGTAGTTGAGGCACATCTAATGACTCGACTTGTGATCCTAGGGAAACAAGGAGCCGGCAAAGGCACCCAATGCGCGCTGCTAGTTGACCACTTCGGAATACCTCATATTTCCACGGGTGACATGCTTCGCGCTGCAGTGTCAGAAGGCACCGAACTAGGCCTCAAAGCCAAAGTCATAATGGACGCAGGTGATCTAGTTTCCGATGATCTCATTCTCGGCATCGTTGAAGAACGGCTGGCTGAACCAGATGCTGAAAACGGATTCCTACTTGATGGATTCCCTCGGACCGACGCACAAGCACAGGGCCTGGTAGAAATGCTCGCGCCTCAAGGTATTGACATTGCTATCGATATTGAAGTCCCAGACGACGTGGTCACACAGCGAATGCTTGCTCGCGGTCGAGACGATGACACCCCCGAAGCGATCCAACGTCGGCTACAGCTATATCAAGAAGAAACAGCCCCGCTGTTAGATTTCTTCTCTTCGCGAGGGGTTCTAGCCGCTGTAGACGGCTTGGGAACTGAACAAGAGGTCCAAAGTCGCATTATTAGCGCGATCGAAAGTCGGGACTGACTATGCCATGGAGATTGGTGCCAGAAGCCACGCCCGGTATGCTCTTTCTTCGGCTTGTTGGTCGATCCAATAACGCCGCGTCCGCAATCGGTCGCATTTTCGGGGTTGTATTTACCCCGCGACCCCAGCACCAGGTATCCCAATGAAGGTCCGCCCCAGCGTTAAAAAGATTTGTGACAAGTGCCGAGTCATCCGGCGTCATGGTCGAATTCGCGTGATTTGTCCCAACCCGCGCCACAAGCAGCGACAGGGATAGGAGTTTCTCAATATGGCCCGTATCGCAGGTGTTGATATACCCAGAGAAAAACGAGTTGAGGTTGCCCTCACTTACATCTACGGAGTTGGACGCACCCGATCCTCAGATATATGTGAAGCGCTGAACATTGGTCGCGCCACCCGCGTCCGCGACCTAACTGATGAAGAAATTGTCAAAGTACGGAACTTTATAGATGAGAACTACACCGTCGAAGGTGATCTCCGCCGAGACGTAGCGCAAGACATTAAACGCAAAATCGAAATTGGTTGCTTCCAAGGAATTCGTCACCGACGAGGCCTACCGGTCAGAGGGCAACGGACCCACACAAATGCTCGCACCCGAAAGGGACCAAGAAAGACAGTCGCTGGTAAGAAGAAGGTCCTCAAGTGATCGCCGGCAAAGAAAAAGACTGAAAGAAGAACATGTCGGATCCCCAACCAGCACCACGGCGCTCACGCCGCAAAGAACGAAAAAATATCGGCCATGGCGTCGCGCACATTAAGAGTTCGTTCAACAACACCATTATCAGTTTCAGTGACCAAAAAGGAAATGTGGTCTCCTGGGCTTCTGCTGGCAATGTCGGATTCAAAGGCTCACGGAAGTCAACACCATTCGCTGCACAACAGGCAGCAGAAGAAGCTGCACGTAAGGCCATGGAACACGGTGTTCGGCGAGTCGACGTGCAAGTCAAGGGCCCTGGATCGGGACGGGAGACAGCGATTCGTTCAATTCAGAACACTGGTATTGAAATCACTGGCATCAAAGATATGACTCCCGTGCCGCACAATGGGTGTCGCCCACCTAAGCGCCGGAGGGTCTGACGCATGTCACGCTATACAGGACCAAAAGCACGAGTTTCTCGACGGCTAGGTATCAACGTCTGGGGTACCGCGGGTGAGACCAAAGCACTCGAAAATCGACCGTACCCCCCAGGCGAACATGGCCGCGGACGTAGACGCAGCCAGAACTCTGAATTCCTTGTTCAGTTACAAGAAAAACAGAAGGCTCGTTTTACATACGGCATCACAGAAAAACAGTTCCGGAATACCTATGACGAAGCGGCAAAACAACGAGGCGTTACAGGAGAAATCCTTCTGCGTCTTCTTGAGCTCAGGCTCGACAACGTCGTTTATCGAGCCGGCTGGGCAGCAACCCGCCCGCAGGCACGTCAGTTCGTAAGTCATGGACACATAAATGTCAACGGTCGACGGGTCAACGTGGCCAGCTTCCGTGCCCGTAAAGGTGATGTGATCGAATTACGGCCCAAGGCTCGTGAAATGGTCACTATCCGATGGAATCTCGACGTCCTCGATCGTGCTGCTCCGATGTGGCTCGATGCTGGCGACAATGGCCAACAGGTCACTGTTCGAGAGGTCCCAACCCGTGAACAAATTGAAATCCCAGTTCGCGAACAGCTCATCGTTGAGTTGTACAGCAAGTAATCAACCCCTGCCCAATGGAGATATTGTGAGCATGCTGACCATGCAGCGCCCGACAGTTGAAGCCCTCGGAGACGAGCAAGATAACCGGCAGCGATTTGCTATCGGCCCTCTTGAACCAGGTTTCGGTCACACAATTGGCAATTCCCTGCGACGCACCCTGCTGTCGTCGGTGCCTGGTGCGGCTATCACTCAAGTCAAATTCGACGGAGAAGCAGCTCTGCACGAGTTCGCAACCATCGATGGTGTCGTCGAAGACGTCACTGACCTCATTCTTAACCTGAAAGACGTTGTCTTGATCTGCCACAGCGATGAACCTGTAGCAGTTCGACTCGATGTGTCAGGCCCATGTGATCTCACTGCTGGTGAGGTCGACTGGGGCACCGACGTCGAGTGTGTGAACCCAGACCTTCACATAGCGACCTTAAGTAAGGGCGGACGTCTCGCAATGGACGTCACTGTCGAAGAAGGACGCGGCTACCTGTCATCAGAAAATCAAGACAGCACTTCAACTATTGGGGTTATCCCCATCGATGCACTATTCAGTCCTGTGCGACGAGTCTCACTAGAAGTAGAACCAACCAGAGTTGAACAATCAACAAATTATGATCGACTCATATTGGACATTGACACTGATGGAGCCATGAGCCCAAGAGACGCACTTGCTTCCGCTGGAGATACGCTGCGCAGCCTCGTTGGACTTATAGCTGACATGAGCGAAGAACCTCTTGGGTTAGAAATCCAGGAAATCGCCATCGTCGAGACATCGTCACCCGAACTCGAACTGCCAATCGAAGATCTAGATTTGAGTGAAAGGCCACGGAATTGCCTCAAACGTGGCCAAGTCAACAGCATCGGTGAGCTCCTCGAAAAGAGCATCGATGACCTAATGGCGATCACAAACTTTGGCCAGAAATCGCTTGACGAAGTTGTCCAAAAGCTTGATGAGCGCGGGCTAGCCCTCAAAGGCATGACCCCTACGGTCCAATAGGAGCACCCTGATGCCAACTCCGAAAAAGGGTCGCCGACTCGGTGGCAGTTCAAGTCACCAGCGCTCAATGATGGCCAACCTGGCCGCATCGTTATTTGCAGCTGAAGCTATCGAAACAACTGAAGCTAAAGCTAAGGCACTTCGCCCGTATGCAGAAAAACTAATCACGAAGGCGAAAAAGGCCAGCGCTGGTTCTAACAGCCTTCATCGACATCGCCAACTTGTATCCAGCCTTAATGGAGATCAAGAGATGGCACAGAAGCTGGTCGATGAAATTGGCCCCCGATACGAGGATCGGCCGGGCGGGTACACCCGAATTCTCAAGTTAGGTCCCCGCCACGGTGACAACGCTCCCATGGCCCTCATCGAATTGGTTTAAACCCGCACATAGAATTCGGCTATGCCGGAATTAACGGAACTAGAAACCCTTCGAGAGTTCGACACGCCGACCATTTGCAACGCGATAGAACTCATTGCTCCTGAGCGTCGAGTTGAAGGCTTCACAACAGAACCATTTTTCTGCCATGACCCGTCCTTGCCCCCAATGGTTGGATATGCGCGGACAGCTAAAATCCGGGCCACCAGACCGTCGGGCCGAAACAAGGTCGATGACATGGCGATGCGCGTCGACTATTTCAAACACATAGCAGAAGGGCCCGGCCCCACCGTCACGGTAATAGAAGACATTGACGAACCAGTTGGCTTCGGTGCCCATTGGGGTGAAGTAAACAGCAACCTCCACAAAGGTCTGGGCTCAGTTGGGGTGGTAACGAACGGCTCCATACGAGACGCTGATATGTGGGCTGAAGGATTCGGGGCTTTAGCTGGTTCCCTAAGTCCCTCCCATGGGTGGGTCCATGTTGTCGAATATGCGATCCCGGTGGAAGTCCATGGCATGGTCGTGTCACCTGGTGACATCATTCACGCAGACCGTCATGGTGCTGTCGTGATTCCCGACTCGGCGGTCTCAGCTATCAAGAGCACTGTAGATCGCCTCGAAAAGGCAGAAGCTCGTCTGATAGGTCCTGCTCAGCAACCAGAGTTCGACATCGAGGAACTCATCACCATTCTCGATCCTGAAGGTAGAGATCACTAATAGCGTTATCCAGCTGCGGTCACCGGCTCCGTATCGCGACCAGAACGGAGCAACGTTCCAGGTCGAGCATCAGTGAACTGTCCATCGAGCACCGCCTGTTCACCATTAATGAACACATGGTGCACGCCTACAGCTTCGCTGTACAGACGCCAGGCGCCCCCAGGGAGATCCTCGCGGACTTCAATTTCAGCCGGAGCGACATTGTCTGCGTCAAAGATGACTAAATCGGCGCACCACCCCTCTTCAATCCGACCACGATCTTTCAGGCCGTATAAACGTGCTGGAACGTCGGTGAGCTTTTGCACAGCACTTTCAAGGCTCAGAAGGTTCCTATCTCGAGCTGCTGCGAGCAGATAAGTCGAATAGTTGAATGTCGCTAGGAAATCCAAGTGAGCACCGGCGTCGGACGCTCCGATCAGACAACGGTCATCGTTCCATAGCGCCTGTCGGAGAGCCCAAGACTCTTCGTTGTCGCCTGCTGCTGGTGGGTAGAGACCGGTTTTCAAGTCATCTTCAACCACTATTTCGCATAAGACTTCCCACGGGGTCTTCCCCCATTCCTCAGCGATGTCGCCAATGGTGCGACCTTCAAGATGCTTTAAATCCTCTTTGGTTACTTCCCCAACAGTGAGACGTTCCCAACGGGCAACGCCACGAAAGGCGCTTGGCTTTTGGGCATCTTCGTTTAATTCATTGCGACGCTCAGGATCAGATAACAACGCCAGCTTTTCCTCGTTTGGCAGAGCCATAGGTTCCGACCAACCATGCAAGGTGTCCAGCAAGAAACCACTTTCGAAACACAGTCTGCTTTCAGCAGGCATGGGGGCCGTCAACGCTATGACTCGGCCACCTTGTTCAGCAGCAAAATCTGAAGCTTGCAGCTTTTCTTCAATTATGTCGGCTTGTCGAGCGTTGGCGAAAATCACGTTCCAGTTAAGAGGCCTATCCGCGGCGACTGACATATCTGTGAGTAGCTGGTAAACCTCTTCGTCGAATCTTTCGATAGTCGGTATGAATTCGAGAGCGACCGCAGATGTATCTCTCAGCACCGAACACAGTTCCACGAGTTCGGTTTCTGAAGCGTGACGAGAGGGCACCGCGTCACCATCTGCATCGTTATGCGTCTTCGCCCAAGAGGAACTAAATCCCAATCCACCAGCGGCGATACTTTCAGCCAACAGTTCCTTCATGGCTCTTAGCTCATCGTCAGAGGCGAATTCGCCCACAGATCGTTCACCCATAACTGTTCGGCGTAACGCGCTGTGGCCGACCAAGAATCCAGCATTGGGCATCAAACTGCCGTCGATGGCGTCGAGGTATTCGCCGAAAGTCCTCCAATTCCAAGGCACCCCTTCTTGAAGCGAAGTCAAAGGCATTCCTTCGACCCTGGCCAACATTTGCATCATGTAATCGCCATGTTCTGGTTCCAAGGGGGCGATGGTGAACCCGCAATTGCCGCTTATGACCGTGGTCACACCATGCAACGGAGATGGCGACAACGTTGTGTCCCAAAAGACTTGCGCATCAAAGTGTGTATGAACATCGACAAAACCGGGAGCTACAACAAAGCCCTCTGCGTCGATTTCACGGTCACCACTGTCAGATACCTCACCTACAGCAACTATGCGTCCGTCACTTATTGCGACGTCGGCTAGCCGTCCAGGGCTTCCTGTGCCGTCAACTACGAGTCCATTTCGGATAACAACATCAAACATCTTTACCCTCCCACACCAATATGAAACTACCGTCCTAGTGGTGACCTTCGCCCAAACTGTCCGAATCGATCTTGCCTACAAGGGCACCCAATTTCGGGGTTTTGCCGAAAACCCAGACGTTCGGACCGTTGGGGGAGAACTACGGACAGCTCTTGAACAAATACTTGGCGAACCGATTGAGTTGACGGTTGCAGGCCGAACAGATGCGGGTGTTCACGCGATGGGGCAAGTCGTCTCCTTCCGCAGCAGCAGTCCTCGTCTTGACTGTGAGCGTCTCGGTACCGCTCTTAACGGCCTATGTAGCTCTGACATCCGGGTACACGCAGTGACCCCAGTAGGTGATGATTTCAATGCGCGTTTCTCTGCGACTGAACGCATGTACCACTACAACGTTTTGAACGCCCCTCTAGCTGACCCACTTCACGCTGACATCGAATGGCACATATCTGAGCCGCTCGACGTTGCTGCAATGAGTCACGCGGCGCGTTTGTTTCTGGGAGAACACGACTTCACGTCTTTTTGCCGCCGCCCTAAAGGGCAACCCGAACAACCGCTGACTCGAAACATCCGCTCGTCACAGTGGGTTCCCCAAACACAACATCGAATTCAATTTGAAATAGCAGCGAACGCCTTTTGTCACCAAATGGTTCGGTCGCTCACCGGCTTTTGTGTAGCTGTTGGCCTAGGAAAACGTGAAGCTGAAACGTTCGAAGCCGTCATAGAAGCCAAAGATAGGGCTGCTGCACCCCCGATAGCTCCTCCTCACGGGCTGACTTTGAAGCATGTCACCTACGGAGAAACTCATAAACAAGATCAATAAACAAGAAATCACTGGTAGTTGACGTTTGCCGTTTCAACCATACGCCCGTAGCCTTAACCCTCGGCCACCTCACACCCGTAGCGGGCCAAACTGGAAACAATGATGTTTCCGAAAACTTGAGAGGTTGACGCAGAGTGCGTACCTATTCCCCCAAAGCGAGCGAAATCCAACGCCAATGGTTCGTTGTGGATGCCGAGAACCTTGTACTTGGTCGAATGGCGACTGAGGTAGCCCGTATCCTCCGTGGGAAGCACAAGCCAACCTTCGTTCCCCATCTTGACTGCGGAGACCATGTCATCATTCTTAACGCCGCGAAGGTAGTCCTCACTAACGAAAAAGCCGAAAAGAAGTTGGTTCACCGCCACTCGGGGTATCCAGGTGGCCTTAAGACACAAACATACGCTGACTTGCTTGAACGGCAACCCGAAGACGCCATTCGTAGAACGATTAAAGGCATGCTCCCCAGCAACCGTCTCGGCGCTCAGATGCTTACCAAGTTGAAGGTATATGCCGGCCCAGAACACCCACATTCTGCGCAGCAACCAGAAGTCTTGACCTTAGAAAACGCCATAGCGAAAGCTTGAGAACAAAAGATAAATGACTGCTCCACTAACCCAGACAACAGGCAGACGCAAAGAAGCTGTCGCTCGAGTTCGACTTCGCCCAGGTACCGGCGTGATTACCTGCAATAAACGGTCCTTCGATGACTATTTCACTTCATCAGTCCACCGGCTGTTGGTTACCGAACCTCTCCGTCTCTTAGAACAGATTGAGGCCTATGACATAGACGCGACCCTCGACGGAGGCGGTCCGGCAGGTCAAGCAGGCGCTCTCAGGCTCGGAATCGCACGAGCTCTCATCGAACTAGACCCAGAACAACGACCTGTACTCAAAGCTGCTGGATTGCTAACCAGAGACGCTCGAGCTAAAGAGAGCAAAAAGTACGGCCTCAAGAAAGCTCGCAAGGCACCGCAGTACTCCAAGCGGTAAAACTCGAAGGAGTCGACATGACACTGTCATTCGGCACCGATGGTGTTCGTGGTCCCGCGCCCGAAATACTCAACCAAAGATTTGTGACATGTCTCGCAACAGCTGCGAGCGAAATACTGTCTGCTGATCGGTGGATCATTGGACGCGACACCCGAGAATCAGGGCCAGCGTTGTCCGAAGCAATCATGTCAGCTATCAGACGCAACGGATCGACCGCAGTTGACACCGGCGTAATCCCGACACCGGTCGTTGCGTATTTATCGAATATCGAAAACTCTGGGGGCGTCGTAGTTTCGGCGTCCCACAACCCTTGGACTGACAACGGTGTGAAGATCTTTGCTCCCGGAGGCCGAAAACTTCGCGACGAAGAACAATCGATGATCGAAAAACGGTTGAACGAACTCCTCGCTGATACATCGGCAGTAACCCAACAAAACGTGGACCCGATACAACATCCCGACCCGACCGACGCGTGGATCAACTCGATCATCGACGCGTTGGGGAATAGGACACTCGAAGGAGCACATCTTGTTGTTGATTGTGCGAACGGATCTGCTTCTGGCATCGCAGAGCCCCTCTTTCGTCAACTCGGTGCCCGGATTGACACAATCAACAATGAACCCGACGGACGAAATATCAATCAGGGGTGTGGTTCAACTAGCCCTCAAATGTTGGCCGAAATAGTCAAATCCTCTGGGGCTGATTTGGGACTCGCTTTAGATGGTGACGCAGACCGCCTCATCGCTGTGGCATCCAACGGTGCACTCATTGATGGAGATAAACAACTGTGCCTATTCGCAATCGACCTTGATCAACGCGAACTGCTGGCCAATAGAAGTGTTGTCATCACAGTGATGTCGAACTTCGGTTTACGACAAGCCATGCAGCAGGCAGACATAACCACCATCGAAGTACCAGTAGGGGACCGAAACATTCTGACCCGGTTAGACGCCGGAGATGCGGCCCTAGGAGGCGAACAGTCCGGGCACCTCATATTTCGAGACCACGCCACAACCGGTGATGGTTTGCTCAGCGGAGCGCTACTAACAGACCTCATTCTCCGGAGCGGGAAAAACAGCGCAGAACTCGCAAACGAAGCGATGCACCAAGTCCCTCAAGTTCTCCTCAACATTCCTGTCGCTTCAAAATCGACCGAAATAACAGCACAGATACAAGAAGAAATTGAGTTGACCGAAGCACGACTAGCGAACAAAGGACGAGTGCTGGTCCGAGCAAGCGGCACCGAAGCTGTGATCCGGGTCATGGTAGAAGCGACGGAAGAGACCCTGGCCCAAAGCGAGGCGCAGCATTTAGCGGCCATCGTTCAAGCCAGTATCGACTAGACCGCGAATAACAGTACCCATACCGCCGCTACCCTCAACAGTATGTGCGGCATCATCGCCGTCCTTCGCGGACCAGAACATCGAGAAATACTCAACCCGGGCACGATCCTCCCGCGCCTAAGCTCAGCAGTCACTTTCCTCCGGTCCGCCGTTGAAGATCCAGAAAATAGGTCCGCGGAAATAACACAAGCAGCAGACCTGCTAGCTGTAACGGACCGAGAACTGCGAACGGTTCCAGGGATCGGCATGCTTGTCTTCGACCGATCCTCGGCGTTAGCGATCGAAGGGGAAATCCATAGAGCTAACGACGCCCTCACGGCCATCGACCAACACCTTGACCACCTTTCCATCGACCTAGAACATCTGAACTCATCTCTGCTCGAAGTGCGCGATTCGCTATGGGCGATAGAACAAGACCGGCTACGAACAGCTGAAGCAGTTCTTGATCTCGCCGGAGGGACACCAGAAGCCAACTCTCTCCCAGGGCTGATGTCAGTTCAGACCGCTCTCTCAGCGTTAGATCGACTGGAAGTTCGCGGACGGGACTCAGCTGGCATCGAAATTTTCGTGACGAACCACAACCTCCCCCCCAGCGCACTCGAAGGATCCCGTTTCAACGATGCAATTCTCCGATCAGGCGCAATTCGCGACTGCGGAGACCACATAGCTTTTGTGTACAAAAACGCGGCAGAAATCGGCGACCTCGGAGATAACACCAACATCATCAGAGCCGCAATACGCCGCGATGAACTGCTTCAAGAGGCCATAGCTGGGCCGGAATCTCAAGTCACCGTCTTAGGACACACCCGATGGGCAAGCGTCGGTGTCATATCCGAAGCAAACGCTCACCCTGTCGACTCACAAGAAGGCACCAGCAACAAGCCCTATGTGTCAGCTGTCGTCAACGGAGATATAGACAACTACATGGACTTGACCGAACTCCAAAATCTGGACATCGCCCCAGAAATCACGACTGACGCCAAAATCGTGCCCACCCTCATCAGCAAACAACTCGTATCCAATTCGAATGACCTGCACGCATTCCGCACCACCGTTTCAACCTTCGAAGGGTCAATGGCGATCGCTAGCCACAACGCAGATCAACCTCACAAATTGTCACTTGCACTGAGAGGAAGTGGTCAAGCCATATACGTAGGGATCGCAGATAACTCCTACGTCGTCGCTAGCGAACCATACGGAGTGGTCGAAGACGCCTCTCAGTGGATCCGAATGGACGGAGAAAAACCGGCAGACCCCCAAAACCCGATATCCAGCGCAGGTCAAATCATTCAACTGGACGCAACGAACGGCGGAGATCTCCAGGGCATAACCCGCGTGGCCTACGACGGAACTGAATTACCCGTTCAACCAGACGAAATAGCAACCGCCGACATCACCACACGAGACATCGACCGAGGCGACGCACCTCACTTTCTCCTAAAGGAAATCCAAGAAGCACCACAATCAGTTCACAAAACCCTTCGGGGGCGGATCATCGAAACCGCTGACAAGCTACAGGTCGACCTTGGCCCCGAAACGATCCCCGCGACGATCCACAATGCGTTGACGAACAAACAAATCAAAAAAATCATTGCAATTGGCCAAGGAACCGCCGCAGTAGCTGCACGAACAATCCCCCAATTTCTGAGGCCACTAATAAAAGAGCAAGAACTAACAGTGGAAGCTCAACTTGCCACTGAACTCAGCGGATTTTCAATGGCAACCGACATGTCAGACACGTTGGTTGTAGCAGTCAGCCAGTCAGGTACTACCACCGACACCAACCGAACAGTTGACCTCATTCGTCAACGCGGTGGCCACATCATCGCCATAGTTAACCGACGAGGTAGCGACCTCGCCGACAAATCTCACGGCGTTCTCTACACATCAGACGGTCGAGATGTTGAAATGTCGGTCGCCTCCACCAAGGCTTTTTATGCACAGGTCGTTGCCGGTGTCCTGCTCAGCAGCGCGTTAGCGAACCTGATCGACACAACTCGAGATCAAACTGCGATACTCAGCGCCTTACGTCAACTTCCGAAATCCATGGAACAGGTCCTAGCAACACGACCGTCGATAGCGATGGCTGCACAACGCCACGCGCCCCAGAAACGATATTGGGCGGTTGTAGGCAACGGTCCGAACCGAATTGCAGCTAACGAAATCAGAATCAAGCTTTCAGAACTCTGCTACAAGGCCATCCCAGAAGACGGAACTGAAGACAAGAAACACATAGACCTGTCATCTGAACCGCTTATCTTTGTCTGCGCCGCTGGACTGAGTGGATCAAACATTGACGACGTCGCTAAAGAAGTCGCTATTTACCGTGCTCACAAAGCAATTCCCATTGTCGTCGCTAGTGAAAACGAATCGCGTTTTGAAGCAGCTGCAGAACTTCTCACAGTCCCCCAACTTCATCCCTCACTTGACTTCATCCTGGCGACCATCGTTGGCCACCTATTTGGGTATGAAGCAGCGCTGGCGATCGACCATCAAGCTCTGCCATTACGCCAAATGCGATCAACACTTGAAACCATCATCGCCGACGGAACACTCGAAGACGGCGCGTTCGAACGACTACAAGATGACTTGGCGATTCCCGGCAGCCAATTCCTAGACGGGTTGCGGGGCTCCAGTTACGACGGGCACCTCGAAGCAAGCACTGCTGCGAAGGTCGTCACCATTCTCAGATACGCAATGGGCATCGCATCCCTGGACAGCTATCAGATAGAAGTTGGCAAGGTCGGCCGGCCAGGAGTTGTCATCGATGATCTCAACGCGGCGCTCACCAAAGCAATCGACGAACTCACGCGACCAGTTGACGCGATTAAACATCAAGCGAAAACAGTGACTGTAGGAATATCCCGATCTGACGAAACACTGCTTCAATCAACCCTCGCTAAAGCCGCTCTAGAGGCTGGCACTCCACGAGATCGCCTTTCCTACCGAGAACTACGAACTTTGGTCGCCCTAGATGCTTCAGTAGCGGAAGTTACCGGCTGGACGCGGTACCGAATCGAAGGAGACGTCACAGAAGACGCAACGATTCAAGTCATCGATCGCGGAGGTATCGCGTCTGGCATTGCTTCCAGAACCGACACCAACCCAATCCTGAGAGGCGGTAAACACCGAGCTGCTTTCGAAAAAGAAATCATGGTTGGCGTCGGTAGCGACGGGCGCAACGTCATCCATATACCCGAAGTAAAAGACAACGAAACAACCGGCCTCACCCTTCTCCACTGTCGATTCCACGACTACTTGCCGACACCCTCAATGAGGGCCGTACTGCAGGGGTACAGAGGAAGATACGGCGCACTTGAAGACGCGGTGACTGAATCCCACCCTTCCTTCCGCGACGACATCCTCTCCACCATCAACGTCGTCGACCTTCTGACCAGGCCCGTCTATGTGCTAGCGGAGCACTGGACATCATGATTGGAATCGGTGTCGATTTAGTGGACGTGCAACGATTTCGAACCGTGCTCCACCGGCGAGACAAAATTAGCGAACGCCTTTTCACAAAAAATGAGTTGTCCTACTGCAACACCGCAACCGACCCCACTGAACGACTCGCCGTCCGCTTTGCCGCAAAAGAAGCAGTAATGAAAGCCTTAGGAGTCGGGTTAGGAAAGATCCGCTTCCGCGAAATAGAAATCACCAAAGACATGACCGGGCGACCAGGCCTACAACTCCACGGCTCAGCCGCACAACTCGCTGCCCATACCGGAGTTCGTCAGTGGCACATCTCACTCAGCCACACATCTTCGACGGCTGAAGCGCTCGTCATAGCGGAATAGAACACCGTGTTACCCGTCGTGACGCCCGCAGAAATGAAAGTCATCGACGCGCAAGCAACGGAATCCGAAGAAATACTCATCCAACGTGCCGGCTACGCCACAGCTACTGCCGCACTACGAATGTTGGGTGGCAGCTACGGACGGCGAGTGACCATCATCGCGGGTAAGGGAAACAATGGCCGAGACGGGCGAGTCGCCGCACAACTCCTCCAACGACGCGGTGTTCGATGCAAACTCCGTACTCCTAGCCCCGACGTTCTCGCTGACGCGGATCTCGTGATCGACGCTGCATACGGCACAGGACTCCGAGATAGCTGGGAACCACCACCCCAACCTCAATGCCCGGTCTTGGCAGTAGATATCCCTTCGGGTGTCGATGGGCTCACTGGTGAAGATCGCGGATCACTTCAAGCCCAACAAACCATTACCTTCGGCGCCCTAAAGCCCGGGCTTCTCCTCGAACCAGGAGCAAGTCGAGCTGGCAATATAGAAATAGCGGACCTAGGTCTTGGGATCACTAGCTCTCAATCCAACCTCATAACTGACCAGGATCTATTAGCACCTCTCTCCCAACGAACGCCCACAGATCACAAATGGACAAACGCGGTGCGTCTCATCGCAGGATCACCCGGGATGACCGGAGCCGCCCAACTCGCGGCTAACGGGGCGTTACGAGCAGGAGCCGGGATGGTCGTCGCCTCTTCACCTACGACAGATATCCAGCCGAACGCCATGCCGACCGAAGCCGTGACGCGACAACTCACTAATGACGATTGGCTCCCAGAAGTCTTACAGGACCTAGAACGCTTCGCTGCGCTTCTCATCGGCCCTGGGTTGGGAACCGAGCCACACACCCTCGCCATGACAGCTGAACTTATAGAACGAGCGCCCATCCCAACCATCGTCGACGCCGATGGCCTTGCAGCGGTAGCCACCCATCCCTCTGCCCTAAAGCGTCGCTCATTTCCCACGGTGCTCACCCCTCACGACAGCGAATTCGAAAAGCTCACAGGATCGCGACCAACCCCAGATCGGTGTGCCGCAGTCCGTAACGCTGCTCAGAACAGCGTTGTGCTGCTCAAAGGCCCAACAACACTCGTTAGTGACCAGCAAGGGGATCTAATCTTCGTTCGTAACGCCAACCAGCGACTAGCCACCGCAGGTACCGGTGACGTACTAACGGGAATCATTGGAGCACTGATCCGAAATACACCAGCCCACCTAGCAGCCGCTGCAGCAGCCCACTGGCACGGGCAAGCAGCCCAACTTGCTCACCCCGATATGACAGCCAGCGACCTTCCTTCATTACTCCAATCTGCGCGATCAGCGATGTTCCCGACATGAACGACACCGAACGCCCAACATGGTGCGACATAAATCTCGCCGCCCTAGAACACAATTACAAAGCCGTACAAGCACACGTTGGGAATACCCAAGTAATGCCAATTGTGAAAGCAGACGCGTACGGTCACGGACTCATCCAGATTGCCCAAAAACTCGAAAACCTCAACACCTCGTGCCTAGGCGTTGCCTACGTCGAAGAAGGTATCGCCCTCCGGCAAGGCGGAATTACGACACCAATCCATGTACTCGGAGGAGCAGTAGCGCGACAAATACCTTTGTTCCTCGAACACAACCTCACTTTCACAGCTCCATCAGTAGACAAACTCCACCAAATAAACGAAGCAGCAGAAGCCGCAAACACAACAGCGACAGTCCACCTCAAGATTGACACTGGAATGGAACGCATCGGTGTTCACCATTACAACGCCGACACCCTTTTCGAAGCAGCACTTCAATGCCCATCAGTGGAAGTGGAAGGGATCTTCACCCACTTCGCCTCGGCTGATCATCCCGATCTTGCATTCGCGCGATTACAACTTGAACGGTTCCTCGAAGCCCTCGAGTTTTACTCGCGACATAGCTTGCCGACTCCCAAACGCCACATAGCCAACTCAGCGGCCATCATGGCTCTCCCAGAAGCTCACCTAGACCTTGTTCGCCCCGGATTACTGATGTACGGAGTTGTCCCCACAACAGACACACCCCACGAAATCGAACTTCAACCCGTGCTGTCATGGCGGAGCGAGGTCATCTACTTCAAAGTGGTAGAAGCGGGAAATCCCATCAGTTACGGGAGCACTTGGGCACCGGAGAATCCCACCAGAGTAGTAACCCTGCCAGTTGGATACGCCGATGGATACCGACGTGCCCTGTCGAACAAAGCACAGGTGATCATCAACGACAACCTCCACAATGTCGTCGGCAGAGTATGCATGGACCAAACAATGGTCGACATCAGAGACGCCAGTGCCTACAACGGCGACCAAGTAGTCCTCATCGGATCATCGGGTCCTCACCAGATCACAGTGGAGGACCTAGCCCAATGGTCCGACACCATCCCATATGAAATCTTGACAGCGATAACAGCACGAGTACCGCGCCGGTGGCACCGGTAACCAGTCCTACACTCAGAACTAGCCCCCATGATGCACGTCCGAACCCGTTCCGTAGAAGCCACCAGGCAAGTAGCCGCCGCTCTCGAACCGATCTTGCTACCAGGAGACGTCATACTCCTCTCAGGAGACCTAGGAGCCGGGAAAACCGCTTTCGTACAAGGCCTCGCAGCAGCACTCGGAGTCACCGAACAGGTCACAAGTCCCACCTTCACCTTGGCCGCTAGCTACGAAGGCCGCTTACGTCTACACCACCTCGACGTCTATCGCCTCGACAACCTTGCAGAGGTCCTGGACCTCGACCTACCAGAACTCCTAGAAGACCAAGCAACAATCTGTATCGAATGGGGCGAAGTTGTCGTAGCAGAACTCCCAAGAGACTTTTTGCGTATACGAATTCACCTTGGACACCTAGAAGACATCGAGGATGCACGCGTACTCGAAATCGAGCCGATAGGACCTTCGTGGGTATCGAGAAACCAAAAACTAGAAGAGGCTTGGAAAGACTGGGCCACCACCGAAACGGGAGATCTCTAACGTGCTCGTACTCGGCATAGAGACAGCCACTCCACAAGTAGGAGTCGCAATAGGAGGCCACGAAGGAGTCATAGCCTCATTCCATACAGCCAGAGATCGACGTCACGCTGAAACTCTCGCTCCAGCCATCCAATTTTTGTGCGCCCAAACCAAGATCGACCTTCAAGAGATTGGAGTCGTAGCCGTCGACATCGGCCCAGGTCTCTTCACCGGGCTCCGGGTAGGCCTCGCCACCGCCAAAGCAATAGCCCACGCATGCAAAGTGCCCATGATCGGGATATCTAGCCTCGATCTTGCAGCCTTCCCTGCCCGATTTTCTGACCGGCTGATTGTGTCAACAGTCGACGCTCGCCGCGGAGAAATCTTCTACGCCACCTACCGCAGAACCGCCGGAGGCATCCAACGGATCTCTGAACCCCACGTCGACCAGCCCGACAACGTAGCCAACCAACTCAACGCCAACGCCGAAGACTGCCTAGTTGTAGGTGACGGAGCGCAACGCTACGCAGAAACCTTCGAAAATCTTCGAGGCGTCGAAATTGGTCAAGAAGGATTCAGATACCCCAACGCGGGGTCCCTCGTAGAACTCGCGCACCCTCGAGCGTTGCGTGAAGAATTTGTTTCCCCGCCCGAGGTCACCCCCCTGTACCTCAGGGCTCCCGATGCTCGGATCAACTGGCAACAACGGGAACGCTCATGATCACCGACGAAACACACATAGTCCTTGAACCAATGAGAAAACGACATGTTCGAGCGATCCGCAATATCGACAAACAGGTCTACACAAAACCGTGGTCTACAGCGATGTATCACGACGAACTGCGTCGGCGAGACAAACGGGTCTACTACGTCGCCTACCACAACAGCCGAGTCGCAGGCTACGGAGGAGCAATGATCGTCCACGACGAAGGGCACATCACCTCAGTAGCAGTCGACCCGAAAGCACAAAGCCATGGGATCGCTAATCGACTAATGCTGGCCGTCCACCGCGGCAGCCTTCGCCATGACATCACCGCAATGACACTCGAAGTTCGAGTATCAAACGAACGCGCCCAAAAGCTCTACAGACGATTCGGATACGCGCCCGCCGGGGTACGAGCCGGCTACTACGCCGACAACGGAGAAGATGCCCTCGTCATGTGGTGCCATGACATACAACACGCGGACCACATCACGCTTCTCAACCAAATCGAAACTGAACTACCAGGGACCACAGACTGGGGACAACAATGACTGTGATTCTAGGAATCGAAACTTCGTGCGACGAAACTGCAGCAGCTGTCGTCGTCGACGGAAACCAGGTCCTCGCCAACGTCGTTAGCAGCCAAGTAGACCTCCACGCACGCTATGGCGGAGTCGTCCCCGAAATCGCCGGACGAGCCCACGAATCCCTACTTACACCTGTCATTGCTGAAGCAATGGTGGAAGCAGGAGTCAACGACGAAGACATCGACGTCGTATCTGCAACCCACGGACCAGGGCTCATCGGCAGTCTCCTCATAGGCGTATCAGCAGCCAAAGCACTCTCTCTTGGATGGAATGTTCCCTTCATCGGCATCAACCACCACGAAGCGCACCTCTACGCAGCTCTGCTAGAAGAACCAGAAATGGAATTCCCGCTTGTCGTCATGCTCGTGAGCGGCGGACACACCATGCTCATCGAATTCCAAGACCATGGGCAATACCGGCTCCTAGGTGCGACAGTGGACGACGCAGCAGGTGAAGCGTTTGACAAAGTGGCCAGATATTTGGGCCTGGGGTATCCAGGTGGCCCCGCCATCGACGATTTAAGCAAGCAAGGAGACCCCAACGCAATCAAATTTACGCCCCCCATGCGCAACGAAGGACTCAACTTTTCGTTCTCAGGACTGAAAACCGCAGTCGTGAATCACGTCAGACAAAACCCTGATGCTGAAACAGCAGACATAGCGGCGTCATTCCAAGCAGCAGCTGTTGATGTCCTCACCCACAAAGCTCGACGCGCCGCCCAGGAGATAGGAGCAAAAGGTATTTGCCTAGCTGGCGGAGTCGCCGCAAACAGCGAACTCCGAGAGAAAACGTTGGATATATGCGTCGAAGAGGGCATCCAAGGTTTCCTTCCCTCCCGAGCAATGTGCACAGATAACGCTGCGATGGTGGCAGCAACAGCCTGGTGGCGAATGCAAAGCCACGGAGAATCACCCCTAGACCTCGGAGCAGACCCGAATCTCCGACTCCCGTTTATCGATTAATCAGCAAAAATTTCTGAAAAATTCTAAGAAACGTTGCCCCAACAGGTTGTTTCTCGGCAGCTAACCGCCATATCGTTAGCACTCCCCATGTGAGAGTGCTAATGCTCCCATGGACCCCAATTACACAAGCTATGGAGGCGAACAGCTGATGAACCTGCAGCCACTCGAGGATCGCATTGTTGTGCGACCCGGCGTCGCTGAGGAGACCACTGCTAGCGGTCTTGTTATTCCCGATACAGCCCAGGAAAAACCCCAACAGGGTGAAGTCCTAGCGGTTGGCCCGGGAAAGCGATCCGATTCAACCGGAGAACTCATTCCCGTCGACGTGAACGCCGGCGACACCGTCATATACAGCAAGTACGGTGGCACCGAAATCACATCAGGCGGCGAAGATTTACTGATCCTAAGTGCACGCGATGTGCTTGCGATAGTGAGCTGAGTCTGACATGGCAAAAATTCTCAAATTCAGTGAAGAAGCACGGCGCGGCCTTGAAGCAGGCGTCAACCAACTCGCAGACGCAGTAAAGGTCACCTTGGGCCCAAAGGGTCGAAACGTTGTCCTCGAAAAGTCATTCGGCGCTCCCACCATCACCAACGATGGTGTCAGCATTGCTCGAGAGGTAGAACTTGAGGACCCATTCGAAAACATGGGTGCTCAACTCGTCAAAGAGGTCGCAACCAAAACCAATGACGTTGCAGGCGATGGCACCACCACTGCCACAGTCTTAGCGCAGGCAATGGTTCGCGAAGGTCTCCGCAACGTAGCTGCTGGCGCTAACCCTATGTCGCTGAAAAAAGGCATAGAAGCAGCAGTCGCATGTGCTGTCGAGGCGATTGGCGAAATGTCCGAAGACGTATCCTCGGACAAGGGAAAGATTGCATCCGTCGCTGGGATTTCTTCAGCTGACCCCGCAATCGGCGAAATCCTTGCTGAAGCCTTCGACAAAGTCGGCAAAGACGGTGTGATCTCAGTCGAAGAATCGAATACTTTCGGTGTCGACCTAGAGTTCACAGAAGGTATGCAATTCGATAAGGGTTTCTTGTCGCCGTACTTTGTGACCGACCCCGATCGTCAAGAAGCAGTCCTCGACGAACCGCACATTTTGTTTGTCAATGGAAAGATCTCATCGGTGCAAGAACTTGTACCGGTTCTCGAAAAGGTCATGCAGGGCGGAAAGCCTCTGTTGATTATTGCTGAAGACGTTGAAGGTGAAGCTCTCGCCACTCTCGTCGTCAACAAAATTCGCGGAACATTCACCTCTGTGGCAGTTAAAGCTCCAGGTTTCGGTGAACGACGCAAGGCGATGCTCCAAGACATGGCGATTCTTACCGGTGGCCAGGTCATCTCCGAAGAGGTTGGCCTCAAACTTGAGAACACGAGCGTCGACCTTCTTGGTCAAGCCCGCAAAGTCATCATCACGAAAGACGAAACAACCCTCGTCGAAGGCGGAGGTGACAGTTCAGACGTCGAAGGACGCGTAAGCCAAATCAAACGTGAAATTGACGAAACTGACAGTGACTGGGATCGAGAGAAACTTCAAGAACGTCTCGCCAAACTTGCTGGTGGTGTCGCAGTCATCCAAGTTGGCGCAGCAACAGAAGTTGAGCTCAAAGAGAAGAAGCACCGCATCGAGGACGCTGTTTCAGCTACTCGAGCAGCCATAGAAGAGGGCATTGTCCCCGGTGGCGGCACTGCATTGCTTCGCTCTCGAGGAGCTATCGAAGCTCTATCACTAGATGGTGATGAAGCAACAGGCGCCAACATGGTGTTCCGCGCTTTGGACGCTCCAGCCCGACAGATCGCTGCTAACGCCGGTCACGAAGGCGCAGTCGTCGTACAACAGGTTGAAACTGCTGGCGGTAACAACGGCTTCAACGCCGCGACAGGCGAATTTGAAGACCTCGTCGCTGCTGGAGTAATTGATCCAGCCAAAGTGACTCGTGCAGCACTTCAGAACGCAGCGTCAATCGCTGCACTGTTGCTGACAACAGAAACACTTATCACTGACAAACCAGAAGAAGGAATGGATCCTGCAGCAGCAGCTGCCGCCATGGGAGGCATGGGCGGCGGTATGCCGGGCATGATGTAATCCGAATAACTCATGTGTATCGGGGCGGACCTTAGGGTCCGCCCCGATGCGTTTTCCTAGCAAACCTCCTAGGTTGCACCCGTGACTCAAACTGAACGTGGCGGCCCTCAACACATTCCGCGACCGAAACACTGGAACGTTGGCGACCCTGCCCCGTGGCCCAGGTCGACACAGATCAACCTGGATACTCTTGAACGGCACTTAGCTACTCGACCAATCGGATATCAACGAACCGGGGCCCCACCACCCAAACGGCACTCAGCTGTTCTCATAGCCTTGTACGACGACCCTGAGACCACAGTTGTCCTCACCCGCCGGACACAAAAGATGCGCTCCCACAGTGGGGAGGTCAGCTTCCCAGGAGGCGGTCAAGACCCTGGAGAATCGCTGTGGGAGACTGCCTGTCGAGAGGCACGCGAAGAGGTACGCCTAGATAGTTCGCTAATACGAAAAATTGGTGAACTTGATCACCTAACGACAGTCTCATCCCAAGCACGCATCGTTCCCTACGTGGCGCGCCTCTCACAGAAACCGTCACTCGCCGCTAACCCAGACGAAGTGGACAAAATTTTGAACGTTCCGCTATCCGAACTACTGATTCCTGGTGTTTACCGAGAAGAACGGTGGACATGGCCGGGCTCGACTGAAGAACGTCCCGTGTATTTCTTCGAACTATATGGAGACACCATATGGGGGGCGACAGCCAACTTGCTCCGCCAGCTACTGGCAACAGCCCTCTACGACTCAGAAGAAACAAAATAAACCGTGATACGGGATCAAGGACCGCTACAGTCGATTACTTCCCGAGCGGACGAATCGCGCATGGTCCAGGTCGATAATGCCCACGAAACAGTTCTGGTCGTCGATTTTGGCGCCCAATATGCTCAACTCATCGCTCGACGGGTTCGAGAAGCGCGTGTGTATAGCGAAATTGTGCCGAACACGATCACCGCTGAAGAAATTATGCGTCAATCCCCCGCGGCCATCATCTTGTCGGGCGGACCTAAATCAGTTCATACCGAAGGAGCACCAACAATCGACGTTGGGGTATACGAACTAGGTATCCCGATCCTGGGGATCTGCTACGGATCTCAACTCATCGCACACCAGTTAGGCGGGACTGTCGACCGGAGCGGTCGCGGAGAATACGGTAGGACTGAACTCCATCTGAACGACCAACCATCGCAACTACTTCCCCAAGACGTAACAACCGGTGATTCGGTGTGGATGTCACACTTCGATGCCATAACCCAACCACCTGAAGGTTTCAATATCACGGCATCAACCAACGACGCCCCCGCTGCGGTGATCGAAAATGCCAAAGATTGCATATACGGGGTTCAATACCACCCTGAAGTTGTCCACACGCCACATGGGCAGAACCTTCTAGAACGGTTCCTCATTGATGTTGCCAAGTGCCGTGCTGACTGGACGATGACCAATGTTATTGAAGAGAGTGTCGACGCCATCCGCGAACAAGTGGGCAACGGCCGAGCAATCTGTGGTCTGTCAGGAGGCGTAGACAGCGCAGTTGCTGCCGCTCTGGTTCATAAAGCCATCGGGTCTCAACTTGTCTGTGTATTTGTTGATACTGGGCTGATGCGCCTCGGTGAAGGCGACCAAGTCGTAGAAACATTCCAACGAACCCAAGGAATTGAACTGATACACGAACGTGCTGCCGACGTTTTCCTCGAAGCACTCCAAGGAGTCGTTGACCCTGAAGATAAAAGAAAAATTATCGGTGAAAAATTCATCCGAATTTTCGAACAAGCGCAAGGCGGGATCACCGACGCCCATTTCCTAGTCCAAGGAACCCTCTACCCCGACGTCATCGAATCAGGGACCAGCGAAGCAGCAAAAATCAAAAGCCACCACAACGTCGGCGGACTCCCAGATGACATGGAATTCGAACTCGTTGAACCCCTACGTAACTTGTTCAAAGATGAAGTTCGAACAGTAGGCACGGAACTAGGACTCCCCGATGAAATCGTTTGGAGACAACCATTCCCCGGGCCGGGGCTAGGAGTTCGCATCATAGGAGAAGTAACTCCTGAAGCCGTTGGCATACTTCAGCAGGCGGACGCAATCGTCAGAGAAGAAATAGCTCACGCCGGACTAGAACGTGAAATATGGCAAGCGTTCGCCGTTCTAGCAGACATCCGTAGCGTCGGAGTCATGGGGGATGAACGCACCTATGCGCGACCGATCATTATTCGCGCGGTCACCAGTGAGGACGCGATGACCGCCGACTGGGCCCGACTGCCCTACGACATACTCGAAAACATGTCATCGCGAATCATCAACGAAGTCGAAGGTGTCAACCGGGTGGTATATGACATCACTTCAAAACCTCCCGGCACCATCGAATGGGAATGAACAGATGACCGACTTCCCACAAGGATTTACCCTCCACGTAGGCAACATGGGGGTCAAAGATGCCACCAACGACCTGATGCTGCTCAACTGTGTGCCCGAGACAACAACTACAGGCGTTTTCACGCAAAGCCGCTTCGCTGGACCCAATATCGAAATCTCTAAAGACAACATCGCCAACGGCACCGCCAGAGCCGTTGCTGTTGTCTCTAAGAATGCCAATGTTGCTACGGGTGAAACTGGCTACGCCAACGCAAAAGAACTCACAGAACTAGTTGCAGCAGCGGTAAACGCAAACCCGAACGAAATTATCATCGGTTCGACGGGAGTCATCGGTGTCCAATACCCAATGGACAAAATCCGAACGCACCTCACCCAACTCAACGCACCATTTTCGGAACGTTCAGCCGAACTAGCCGCCACCGCAATAATGACCACTGACACCCACGCCAAAGTCGCATCAGCTTCTGCTGGACCCGCAACCATCGTCGGGATTGCCAAAGGGGTCGGCATGATCGAACCAGACATGGCAACAATGATCGCCATAATCACAACCGACGCAGAAATCTCCTCAGCCAGGCTCGACACCATCTTTCGTCGAGTCGTAGGACACACCTTCAATGCGCTCAGCGTCGACACAGATACCTCGACCAGCGACATGGCCGTTGTGCTCGCGTCAGGACAAGCTGGCCCCGTCGATGAAAAACAATTCGAAACAGCCTTGTCAGAGGTGTGTCTTAACCTCACCCGCCAGCTCGCCGCAGACGGAGAAGGCGCAGAAACACTGATTGTTGTGGATGTCACCTCGGCTCGCGACGAGGGACAGGCAAGACGAGTAGCTAAGGCAATCGTTAACTCTCCGCTAGTCAAAACAGCAATCCATGGGCGAGACCCAAATTGGGGACGCGTTGCTATGGCAATTGGAAAATGTGGTGACGCCGATATCAACCAACAAGATGTCTCAATTTATTTTGGTGACCAAGAGGTGTACCCCACACCAGCAAGCCCTCAAAAA
>MPLU02015980.1_pt1 | contig 47234 bp, 51 predicted proteins | sample 1617381 | NCBI WGS metagenome assembly MPLU02 (sample SAMN05944801, study PRJNA350692) | marine metagenome | biome: marine; feature: ODZ; material: water; isolation source: 90 m water sample filtered on 0.2 um supor filter | place: Pacific Ocean | collected 2012-04-08 | depth 90m m
CGTGAATTTGTCGGCATCTGTCCTTTTCACGATGACAGCAAGCCGTCGATGACGGTGTCGCCCGCAAAACAGTTTTATTACTGCTTCTCCTGTGGTGCTGGAGGTAACTCCATCAAGTTTTTGATGGAGTTTCAGCGCCTGAGTTTTGGTGATGTGGTGCTGGAACTGGCACGCAAATATCAGCTCCCCATCGAGACGATGGATGGGCCTCAAGAAGAAAGGCTGAGGCAGCAGCTATCTCGTAGGGACAAACTGCACCACACTCTTGCTCTTGCTAGTGGGTGGTTTCGAAGCCGTTTAAAGACATCTGAAGGGGCTGCAGCACTTGCCTATCTAAAGGACAAGCGTGGGCTTAGTGAAGCCACTTTGGAGTCCTTTGAACTGGGCTATGCCCCTGAACAGTGGGATGGTCTGCTGCAGTATTTGCAGCAGGTCGAGGGGGTGGCACCAGAGTTGCTTGAGGCGGCAGGTCTTGTTGTCCCTCGTAAGGGAGGTGGTGGCTTTTACGATCGCTTTAGGAATCGGGTGATCGTGCCGATTCATGATCGCCAGGGACGGGTGATTGGTTTTGGAGGCCGTAGCCTCGATGGTGGCGAGCCTAAATATCTCAATTCACCTGAAACCGAGGTGTTCGAGAAGGGCAAAAATCTCTTTGGCTTAGATAAAGCGGCAAACGTTATTCGCAAGCTCGATAGAGCTGTAGTTGTAGAGGGCTATTTCGATGTCATCGCTCTGCATGCGGCAGGAATCACAAATGCTGTCGCTTCGCTTGGCACAGCTCTTAGCAATCAGCAGATCACACAACTAAGCCGTTGCACTGAAAGCAAGCGGATTGTTCTCAACTTTGATGCCGATGGAGCAGGTGTAAGGGCAGCGAATCGAGCCATCGGTGAGGTTGAGCAGTTGGCGCTGCAAGGCCAACTGGAATTGCGCGTGCTGCATTTACCTTCAGGCAAGGATCCTGATGAATTCCTCGCTGATCACGGGGCTGGGGAGTATCGGGCTTTACTTGATCAAGCCCCGCTTTGGCTTGATTGGCAGATTGAGCAGGTTTTGGATGGCCGTGATCTGAGTCGGGCTGATCAGTTTCAACAGGCGGTTAGTGGTGTAGTGGCTTTGCTGGGCAAGTTGCCCCAGTCGGCAGTGCGCACCCACTACCTGCAGCAGGTGGCGGAAAGGCTGAGCGGTGGCCAAGGACGGTTAGCTCTCCAACTCGAAGAGGATCTGCGTCAGCAGGTGAAGGGACAGCGTTGGCATGGCCGCTCTAGTCGTCATGACCAACCTGGAGAAGTAAGTCAGAGAGAGCGCAGTGAGGCGGAAATTTTGTGCTTATATCTTCATTGCGCCAGTCATCGTGCTGCCATCCGCAGGGAGTTGCGACAGCGGGAGTTGGAGGATTTTGCCTTGCAGCATCACCGTCTGCTTTGGGCGGCAATTACTGATCTAGAAGAAACCAATCTTGGCGTTGGACGTTTGGAAGAGATCAGTCGAGGCAATGACTCTGGTAATGATTTAGAGAACATCGAGTTGTCACGGCTATTAACGGATCAGTTGTTGTTGGAGAACAGTGCGTTGACTGCTCGCCTTACACCTTTATTAGAGCCTGGTGAGGTTCAGTTAGCTGCCATGGCTAAACCAATGCTTCAGTTGCGTGGCACGACAGCGGTTCTAGAACGCCAGAAGTGCATCAAGCGTTGTCGACATCTCCTTGAGGCCTGGGGAGGTCAGCGGCTTGAAACTCTTGAACGTTGCATTGCTGCTCTAATTGAAGAAGAGCGTAAGCAGCCTGTTGAATCGGTTGATATGGAAATGCGTATAGATGCGATGTTCGATGAGCTCAACAGTGATGCATTGCGCTTCCAGGAGCTTTATTACAGCGAACGCAAACATATTGCTCACCTGGACCAGCAACGTTGTGGTGGGTTCTCAGATCAGGGTGCTATTCCGGCTTAGCTCATCAGTCTGTTGTTCAGCTTCACGTCGTGATTAGTCGACTAGTGATTCTTTCTGTCGCTTAACGATTCGATCGACGACATCGAGAATCTAGTTTTCGTGGGTGATCAGCATTAATCCCGCCTGTGACGCCTCGATCAGCTTTCGGAATAGTTCGACTTTGTCGCTATACGGAGTCTTTATTAAGCGCTGCGGTGGGTTCGTCGGCGAGTAGGAGCTTGTTCAGGAGCTTGGTTCAGGGGGCCAAGGGCGCGTGCAATAGCGACTTGGTTACTTCTTCCCACCAGAAAGCTTGACTAAAAAATGAAAACTGTTCCTCAATACCCCTAATGATCAACCCTTTTTCGTACCGCTCGCTTATTCATGGTTGCTCTTCTGCTCTTCTGCTCTTCTGCTATTTGGTTACCACTTTGAGACCTAGTCAGATGTTCTCCATGTCGGTTGAGACAAGGAATCAACTTTGGATCTCAACGACGAAATCCACTTGTCTTCATCTTCTCCTTGCTTCTTAAACTGATGATATCTGCTTACAGTTGTTGACATGGGCTTTTACGAAGCGATTTGGCATGGTGAGGGTATTGGTGACGGCGGTGATCTGGAGGAGGCTCTCCAGGCATATTTTGTGGTGAAGCCAGAAGATGGCGATTGGATAAAGGCCTGCGCGCTGGATGGAGCTAATCCCCATATTGATCACTACTCCTCCTTTGACGCCTACCTTGACAATGCCGATGCGATCGAGACGGTATTGGTTACCCCGGCGATGATCGCTGGAGCTTTAGAGCAACTCTGCTCATGAATTCTTACTCAATCCGATTGCTGTTGTGATTAATTTGAGATGAGTGAATCTTCTGTTGATTTTGTCGGGTATACCCCGGTGAACCATCTTTGGCCTCAGCTTGTTGAACGGTTAGGTATGGATAAGGCTCAGCGTGCTGTGCATCAAGCGCTTGATTTGCAGGGTATGCAAGGTCATGCTGGAACCTTGCCGGTACTTTTAGTTGAGACTTGTGGGTTGGCCCTGGCTAGCTCAGAATTGCTACGTCATCAGACCGGTTTTGCTTGCCATGGTGACCGTATGGTGTTGTTGTTGAGCCGTCGGGAGGAAGCGGTGCAACTGTTGCATCAAATTTAGAAATTGCATAGATCAACTGATCATCAAATAAAAGAGCTGTTTTCTTGTTTTTATCAGTAAACCGACCATCCTGTATTGAGCTTGAATTGATTTCATTTAGTCACTCCTGCAGACTCTGCGGTAAGCCTGTTGGAATTTCCGAGGCATTTGCTAAGAGTATTTCCCGAACTGGAGGTGCCTCAATAAGTTGCTCTGCTTGTCTGATGCATGAGAACCTTCAACCCCTTTCTTTTAAGTCATCTAGAGAGTTTGCAGTTATTCCTATTGCCTCCAAGATTCTGTCTTTAGTGATCATTCCGTTTATTCTTGTCTCTGCTTTCTCTGCATTCCGCATCCTTCATGGTTTGGAGGTGTGGATAGAGTCTGACAAGTCAGACCCAGTCGAAATGTTTAAGTAATCAGGTCTGTAAATTGGATTTGTATTTTTAAGCCAGTACTAATGGCACGTCATTAAGGCGGGTTGTAGCAGCGCGGCTGAGTTGGTTTCGACGCATGCTCCATTCTGGCTGTATTCCGCAGGCGGCCCAGCTCACGGCCCCGCTGCCGTAACGGTAGTTGAGTTGGTCGATGGTATGCATCAGTCGGTCGCGGCGTTGCTGCGCATCGGTGTTGACTGCTACTAGTAGGTGTTGTTGAAGATGGTCTGTACTCTGTAGGTTCTGCATCATCACACCGGCTTTACTTAGGCGGCGATGGGGACGAAAGATTCGCTCTGCTAGCGGTAGGGCTGCTGCTAGTAAGACTGCAGTGTCATTACTGGGTAGGTCCAGTTGGGTGGTGGCTGCTTGGCTATAAAACGATGGCGCAAAGGGGCTGGTGCGTGTGAACACGGTCAGGGTTCTGGTCCGTTGCTGTTGACGCCTTAGTTTTTCACTGGCTCGCACCACGTAAGTTGCTACTGCCTGGCGCAGTTCTTCTAGGTTGGTGATTGGTCGGCTGAAACTGCGGCTAACACAGGTTTCTTGTTTTGGCGCCGGAGCAAGGGCTAGAGGTAGGCAAGCATGGCCTTGTAATTCTCGTTGTAGGCGTATGCCGACAATGCCACAGTGGGAATGAAGTTCGCTGCGTGACATATCACGTAGTTGTCGGGCATTGCTTACGCCTCTAAGTCGACACCAGTGGGCGAGTTTGCGGCCAATGCCCCACACATTTTCGATAGCGACGCTTTCGAGCCATGCATCTGGATTATTGGCGGTGAGCAGGTCGAACACGCCGGCATGAGCAGGTATTGCTTTGGCTAGGTGGTTGGCGAGTTTGGCTTGACTTTTGTTGGCACCAAGACCGATGGCTATTGTTAGCACAAGGTTTAGATGCACTTGGGCTCGTAGTTGGCGAGCCCAGGGCTTTAGGTCGCAATCAAAGGGGCGACTGATGCGGGCGAAGGCTTCATCAATGGAGTAGATCTCCAGCTCCTCACAATGAGCTTCCAGCAAAGTCATCAGCCGTTGGCTCATGTCTCCGTAGAGGGCGTAGTTGGAGCTGCGTACTACTACGCCTAATCTCTCTAGTTCACTTTGAACCTTGAAATAGGGAGTGCCCATGGTGATGCCAAGAGCGCGGGCCTCGGAGCTGCGGGCAACAATGCAGCCATCGTTGTTGGAGAGCACGACCAAGGGACGATTCCCTAGTGAGGCATCAAGGCTTTGCTCGCAGGCTGCATAGAAATTGTTGCCGTCGATCAGGGCTGTGGCCTGTGGCATGGCGCTGGGCGGAAATTAGCGGAACCCACACCTATGCTAGTACATCTGTACTGCGAGGTTCGCCTAGCGGCAGCGCAGCGCTTTGTTGCGGTGGCATTTGCAATGGTTGCCGTCGATGTGGAGGCAAGAATTGGGATCTAGGCCTGTATTTAAAAGTGCTCTCGATTGGTTGTTTGATTATTTTGCTGCCGATTGGCTGAGTTAAGGCGCCACTATCGAACCTTTTGTTATGGATTGGAGGCCTCTTGCTATAGAGGATGCCTGCTCAATGTCAAATTCGATTTAGCCGACTCTTGAGTGATGTCTACATTGTTAGTGCTATGTGATGATCCACTAGTTCCTTCTCTCGTTGCTTCACTCGGCTATTGGCAGGCTTATTCTTTGTGTGTTAACGCGACTGTGGCTAAGCTTGAATTAACGTGGAGTTAATGGCATTAGTTCTTGGTCACTAGCCTCGGGTATGTATCCGATTGGGTAGAGGCAAAAAAACTGATTAGAAAACATTAAAAATGACACCAACTTTGACCAATCATCAGAAAGATATTATCCAGAGGATCAATAAAGAAACCTTTTCTGAATGGCTATCTAGAGGTGATAGGCAAGAGATCAGGGAGTTGATGGAAGAAGCATGGATAGAATGGCTTTGCAAAGAAGATGATCAGTTCCGCAAACGTTACTATGCTCTTCAAGCAAAGGGTGATTGCGAATGGCTCAATTTAAGGGATGAAATCTTAGCTGTACATGGACATATTGAGTCTCAAGAAGGAGCAACAGTGCTTCAGCAGAAAGCTATTAAAGCCAATGGACCAGAGCGTTTGCAGGATTGGTTTCTATTTGTAGATGAATGTGTATATGAGTATCTAACAGACCTTGGCTGGTTGAGGGGGCCGGATGAGGATTATTCTGCCACCTGCCATTACTCCATACCTAGTTGGACATCAGATAAAGAGGCGGACGAAGAACGAGTGAGGCTCCAATGGCTTGGTCAGTTAACTGACAGCCTGTGGGATGTTAAAGACTCTTCTTGTTGATATTTATCTGATCGTGCAGTCGTATTCGCTATTTAGGTGAATAAATACCATGCCGTTGATTTGTAATGCTTGACCCACTTTTCATGGAGATGCACAGTGGTCATCTCTGTGCATTGGCAATAATCCCATTGCTCTATTGGAGTGCGTTCAGGCAGCCTTCAGTGTTTAGTGGGATGTCTTCTTACAAGGGTTAAGGCTATGAATGGAATGCACTGCTACGCCCCAAATCTGCACTTCACCTATGCCAACTAAATCAAGAGGTGGGTATTCGGAATTGGCAGCTTCTAGGCGTAGTACGCCACGGTGGCGTACTAGTTGTTTGACCGTAAAGGCGCCATCGAGAATTGCCACCACAATGTGCCCAGGTTGTGCATCGAGGCTGCGGTCTATAACTAAAAGGTCACCATTGTGGATGCCGACACCTGTCATTGAGTGGCCGCTAACACGCAGGAAGAAGGTGCTGGTTGGGTGGCGAATTAGCTGTTCGTTGAGGTCGATGCCGGTTTCTATGTAATCCTCAGCAGGAGATGGAAATCCTGCCTCCACGTTTTCTCCTGCCAATGGCAGGGTCTGTCGCTTCCGCTCAGAGCGCAGAGGCAAAGGGTGCGGCGTGAAATCCATCACGGCATGAATGGCTTTTCGTATAGTACAGGTGTTCCATTGCCCGCGGAGTCTCTTGGCGGGGTAAATGTTTTCTACCTATTTAGCCTTGAGGCCATTCCTTATTGGCAGCCTCAAGCTCTTCTCTATGTGGTGGGTGTATCCATATAGAGAAGGTTGTTGGCTAGTCAATGATGTTATTGATCGCTCAGTGCACATCTACTTACGACAGTGATCACATGCAAGCTCTTCAATGCCTTCAGCTTCTGTGATAAGAACTGTTTTGCAAAATGCTTTGCGCTCTGTATAGCTGTTCAACAAGCAGCAGACGAGCCAGTTCGTGGGGAAAGGTCATTGGAGAGAGGCTCAGTTGCCAGTGGGATGATGCCTTCAGTTCTTTGCTCAGGCCATCAGCACCACCGATTACAAAGGCAAGACGCTCAGAGCCAAACTTCTCCAGACGTTCGGCAAGTGGAACTGAGGCCAGTGCCTCACCTTCTTCGCACAGAGCCACCAGCAATTCACTGCTGCGAAGTGCTGTCTGAATAGCTTGCGCTTCACGTTGTGGGTGGGTGTCACGAACTTCCGTGATTGTTATACCCGGCAGGCGCTTTAGATACATCGATATGCCGTCTTGAATCCAGCCTTTGCGCACTTTGCCCACGGCTATGATTCGATAGGACAATTCTTTCCTCAAATCTCTCTTGATGACAGCAGTTTCAGTAAACCTTACCCTGTGAAATTGTTGTCATGGCGATGAAACGCAAAGGTGTGAGGGGACGCAAATTAGGTGCACTCTGCTGAGGCCAATCAACTCTCGTCCTCATCTTCCAGTAGCAGTTGCCCGAAGGCTATGTAGAGACTTTCTTCTTCGCTGCCTGGGGTCAGCCTGGGTCTCTTTGGAAGGGTGGTCTTGTTCTTGCCGGCATTGTTGGTCGGGGTGTTATTGCTCTGTGCAATTTCATTTGATTGCTTGCTAATTAGTACGTTACGCACCTGGTTCTCTTGCTTTGCTTCAATTTCTCTAAGGCGTGCCATCAAGTGGGGAGGAACATTCCCATCAGGACTGACTTGCATCAGTTCTTTGAATAGGGCCTGGGGATCATCTTCTGTTTCGACGCGATGACGACGTTTGTTAGCTGGTGGGTTCTCACTAATGTTGACGTCTGGGCAGGGCAGGGGCTTTGGGAGCTGGCGACCTAGTTCACGTAGACGTTCAAGACTGTGGGAGTCAAAGCTCATTGAGGAAGTTGGGAGAGGGGCGTTCAGCTGCAATCAAGGCTGTCACGGGTATCGCGACCAGTGATCGGGTTTGTTCCTTCCGCTGCTTGGCAGAGGGTTGTTAGTACATCGCCGCGTAGGGGCACGTTGGTGAAGTCGGCACCTGTAATGCTCACATTTTTAAAGCGAGTATTGATGGCAAAGGCGTCTTCAAGGATTGCATTAGTGAGGTCTGTTCCATTGAATATTGCGGAATCGAGGGTTGATTCTCTTAGGTTGGTATTGCTGAGGTTGGCATCGTCAAGCTTGGCCCCAAAAAGGCTTGCTCCCTCGAGATTGCTTCTAGATAGGTTCGCTCCTCGCAGGTTAGCGAGATTGAAAGTGACTCCTCGGAGATCTTGATTGGAGAAATCTGCATTGATCAGCACCTGCTGGGAATGATTCATGGTTGCCCAGCTCGGTTGCAGCGGCATTAGAAAAATGAGTGCAGCAGCGGCCAATGCCAGTAGGTGGGCTCGCATTGGATCAGATATCGAATAAGCAAACCTTAGGTCTGCTGAGATCGGAATGCTGGTTTGTGTGCGGGTGAGTTCGCTGTGCGGCGCTCCTCACGCTATGAGAAATTCTGCCAGTGCTATTTACATTTGTTCCTGAGTCATATATGAGCAAGCCTCGTCGGGTTGATTGCGTAACAGAATGACTCTTTATTATCTGCTAATAGCATTTGGTTTGATTGCAGATCTGACTGAATTGCTAATCCTTTAGCTTGTAATTGATCGACTTGTCTTCCACTCGCTTGCCACTATTGCGAGTATTAGTATAAACAATGAGAAGTAGGCACTTGCTGGAAGCTGGTTGTGTAGGAATATAACGCCTAGAAGTACTCCTACCAATGGAACAAGGTAATTAACGAAGCCTGCAAATGTGGCTCCCGCAATGTCAACGAGGCGTACATATAGGACATAAACTAATCCCCCGGCGAATGCACCTTGGGCAGTCATTGCAATTATTGCATTGCTTTCAAGTGCATGGTGGGTTAAAGGCTGGCCTAGCAAGAGAAGTACAGCCCCTAGCTCAATTGCACCACAGAAAAGTATATCTCTCGCAGTTTTTACTGGAGCACCTATATCTGGCAGGCTTTTGATTAATATAAGGCTAATTGCGAAGCTTAGAGCGGCCGCTAGGATTGCAGCACTTCCTAGCAAGCTATTACTGGTTTCAGCTTGGCTGAGCTGCGGCCAAAGTAGAACGATTACAGCAGCAAAGCCAAGGGCTATGCCAATGAACTTGCCTAGGGTAACTGGCTCACTTCGTATGAAAATAACAACTAGTACAAGCGTGAAGATCGCAACTAGTGACATAAGGATTGCAGCAATTGCACTATTGACATGCTGCTGACCCCACGCAACGAGAAAGAAAGGAAGAGTGGCTTCAAAGAAGCCAACCATTATGATATGACGCCAATAGGAAATCCCTGTATCCGGTTTTTTGTTCGCTTCTGGCAGTATGTATAAGAATCCACTAAGTATAACGAAGCCTATCGCGGCTCTAAGCCAAGAAACAGCTTGAGGAGTGAAGACTTGCAGGGCAAGATCATTCAGTAAGAACTGAGATCCCCAGATTAGAGCAATTGAGAAAAGTAATAAGTATCTAGATCTAAATCCATGGGTTTTAGTTGCTTGGCCCATGATGCCCCGTTGTTGTCGTTAATTAATAACAGGAAATTTAGTGTTTTTGACCAGGTATGGAGCTTATTGTTTTGCCTGCTTATAGAACCTTTGTTGCCATGCTCGGGCAGAGTTAGGTGATGGTCTTTTCAGGACATCACGCTCGCAAGCGATTTGCTCAGCACTGGCTCATTGATGCGGATGTGTTGGATCAAATTCTTGATGCGGCTGATGTGCAGCCTGATGATCAAGTTTTGGAAGTAGGTCCAGGACGAGGTTCCCTTACCGAACGCTTGCTTGCGTCTCCGGCCATGGCGGTTCATGCCATTGAGCTGGATAGGGATCTGGTTGCTGGATTGAGCCAGCGTTTTGGCGATCAGCCTCGTTTTACTCTGCTGCAGGGCGATGTGTTGTCGGTCCCGTTGAATTTTCCTGACGGTACTTTTGCAAGCAAGGTTGTCGCCAATATTCCCTACAACATCACTGGACCTTTGCTTGAGCGCTTGGTTGGTCGCTTAGATCGACCTGTTGAAATGCCTTATCAACGGCTTGTACTGCTTGTGCAAAAAGAAGTCGCTGAACGGATTCGAGCACGACCAGGGCAGAGTTGTTTTAGTGCTCTAAGCGTGCGTCTACAGCTACTAGCTCGCTGCAGCAGCGTTTGTCCCGTCCCACCGCGCTGTTTTAAACCATCGCCCAAAGTTCAATCGGAGGTCATCGCTTTAGAGCCTCTTGAACCTGGTCAACGTCTTGAAACCCGCCTAGCTATTCGCGTTGAGGCCTTGCTGCGCCAAGCTTTTTTGGCTAGGCGAAAGATGTTGCGTAACACCCTTGCTGGTTTACGTCCCGCCGCTGAACTGCAAGCCTTAGCAGAGGGTATTGGTATTAGCCTTCAGCAACGTCCTCAGGAACTGTCCCCTGCTCATTGGGTGGAGTTGGCTAAGGGTTTGAATCGGGCCGATGACGTCGGCTATCAGCAATGAGTATCTCCAAGCGATCTGATGCTTCAGGGCATTTCGTTAGCGTCATCGCCCCCGCCAAGATCAATCTGCATCTTGAAGTGCTTGGACTTAGGTCGGATGGCTTTCATGAGCTGGCGATGGTGATGCAGAGCATTGAGCTTGCAGATCAGCTCCAATTCACAAGTACTGCGGATGGCACCATCAGTCTTAGCTGTGATAATTCGAGCCTTAGCACTGCTGGTGACAACCTGATCGTGCGAGCTGCGCAGTTACTGCGTGAGCGCTCGGCTTTCCCTGAACTAGGAGTTGCCATTGATTTGCAGAAACGCATCCCGATTGGAGCTGGTTTGGCGGGTGGCTCCAGTGACGGTGCTGCCACTCTTGTGGGTTTGAATGCCCTCTGGGGACTTGGATTTTCTCAGCAGCAGCTGGAGGATTTTGCAGCTGAGCTGGGCTCTGATATGCCCTTTTGCCTAGCAGGTGGCAGCCAATTGTGTTTTGGTCGTGGTGAACAGTTAGAGCCGCTGCCAGTTCACAAGAATTCCATGGCTGTGGTGTTGGTTAAAGATCCATCGGTGAGTGTCTCTACACCTTGGGCATATGGTCGTTGCCGTGAGCTTTCAGGCAGTCGTTATCTTCAGCAGGAATGCGATTTCGAGCAACGTCGTCAGTCGCTTAGGGATGCGCCTTGGCTGAACCCTTTGCGCGCTAATGATCCACCACCTTTGCGCAATGACCTTCAAGAGGTGGTGGCACCAGAGGTGGATGCTGTTCAGGTCTCGCTCAAATTGCTCTCTGATTTACCTGGATCTCTTGCCGTAGCGATGAGTGGATCTGGTCCAAGTTGCTTTGCTCTTTTTGCTGATCTCGCCTCAGCGCAGACTGCGCTGGCTTCTCATAAGCAGGCCCTTACTGCTGCTGGTTTAACTAGCTGGTGTACTGCTTTGCGGGCAGAAGGAGTCACACTGGAGTTATGAGCGATTCCAAAAACAGGTCGTTCGAGACCGCTGATTCACTGTCTTCAGCAACAGCAGATGAAGGTGGTTCTACGACCCCTCGTAAGGGACCGCTGAGTTTTCTCTCCGGGGCGATTACAAGTGGGCTTTTGGCTTGGCTGTGCTTGGCCTTGAGCCAAAAGGTTGTGGTCTATTTCAGTCTTCATTCTCCTAATTACAGCTCGGCGATGGCCCAGAGCATTGCGTCAGGCTTTAAAACACTGGTGATTGGCATGTGTTTCCTTGCCACATTCAGCTTTGCTTTTATTGGTTTTGGCCTAACCCTTGTGTTTATTCGCAGTTTGTTTGCTGGCAAGGAGCCAGATGCTGCCTAGGGTTTAGCTACATGATGTCTGATGTGTGATTAAGGAGTTCCGCTGATGACACCTCACGATCTAGGACAGTTGGTATTGCTGCTTTGCCCGGGGTTACTGCTTTCGGTGCTGTTGCTTTCAGCATTTGCCGCAGGAGGCTAAGGCTGCTCAGGCTGAGATAGCTTGGCGGTTTCCACCGGCATGGCCGGGATTAAAGCGACAACGTGGCAGGTACGCTTCTTTTCAATGCTCTACGCGAAGCCATCGATGAGGAGATGGCAAGGGATTCGCTTGCTTGTGTGATGGGCGAAGACGTGGGCCAGTACGGCGGCTCCTACAAGGTCACAAAGGACCTCTTCGAGAAATACGGCGAGCTCAGGGTGCTTGATACACCTATTGCCGAGAACAGTTTCACGGGTATGGCAGTGGGGGCTGCAATGACAGGCCTACGGCCGATCGTGGAGGGCATGAACATGGGGTTTTTGTTGCTTGCCTTTAATCAGATCTCCAACAACATGGGGATGCTTCGCTACACCAGTGGTGGCAATTTCACGATGCCGACGGTTGTTCGCGGACCTGGTGGTGTAGGCCGTCAGCTAGGGGCTGAACACAGTCAACGGCTTGAGGCTTATTTCCATGCTGTGCCTGGGATCAAGATTGTGGCCTGTAGCACGCCAACAAATGCCAAGGGTTTGATGAAGGCAGCTATACGCGATAACAATCCTGTTCTCTTTTTCGAGCATGTTTTGCTCTACAACCTCATTGAGGAGCTGCCTGCTGGCGATTACGTCTGTGCTCTCGATCAAGCTGATCTAGTGCGAGCTGGTAAAGACGTGACGATTCTTACTTATTCGCGCATGCGTCATCACTGTCTTAAGGCTGTTGAGCAATTGGAGGCTGATGGCATCGATGCGGAATTGATCGATTTGATTAGTCTTAAACCCTTTGATATGGAAACAATTGCTCGCTCTATTCGCAAAACCCATCGGGTGATTGTGGTGGAGGAGTGCATGAAGACTGGTGGCATCGCGGCTGAGTTGATCGCACTGATTACTGAGCAGTGTTTTGATGAACTCGATGCTCGCCCTGTAAGACTCTCTAGCCAAGACATTCCAACTCCATATAACGGTAAATTGGAAAATCTCACGATCATTCAGCCCCATCAGATTGTTGAGGCAGCTCAGCAGATAGTACGTAAGGGGCTCTGAATTAATGGCTCGTCAACAAGGCTGGTTTGCGCTCATCCTTGCGCTTGCGATTTCTGCAGGATTTGTATGTGCCACTACCCCGCTTAATCTGGGTCTTGATCTTCGTGGTGGTAGTCAGCTCAGGCTGGAGGTTCAACCTGCCGGGGAGATTACTCGTATCAAGTCGGAGCAGCTTGAGGCGGTCAAGGCGGTATTGGATCGAAGGGTTAATGGCTTAGGTGTTGCTGAATCCACCCTTCAGACCATTGGTGATGATCAGTTGGTCTTGCAGTTGCCAGGAGTGCAGGAGACCAGTCGTGCTGCCAAGGTGCTTGGGGAGACGGCCTTGCTTGAGTTCCGAGTTCAGAAACCAGGAATTGAAGAGCAGCTGCGCAACTTACAGCGTCTAAAGCTAAAGGTTGAGAGCATTATCAAGTTGAAGCAAGAGCGAGGGAAGTCGGGAGAGTCTCAAGCTGAAGATGAGACAGATTTCGAGCAACTTGCAGAAGCGCAGAAGGACTTTGGCCTGCAGGGCACTGCTGGTAGTGAACTCGAGCAGCTTGAACAGTTGGAGGAGGAGGTAAGTGTCAAGATTGCTGAGCTGTTTGATCCCACGTCTTTAACGGGTAAGGATTTGGTCACAGCTGGGCGGCAGCAGAAGAACGTATCTGAAACTTGGGAGGTCACACTTAACTTCAATCGAGATGGAGCAGATAAGTTTGCCGATCTGACTAAATCGATAGCTGGTACAAGACGTCAGCTTGGCATCGTTCTCGATGGAAGGTCTATTAGTGAGGCGATCGTCTCCGAGGATTACAAACCCGCAGGCATTACTGGCGGTGGAGCAACGATTAGCGGCGATTTCAGTGCAGAAGAAGCTAGAGATCTAGAAGTCCAGTTACGGGGAGGTTCGCTGCCATTACCGGTGGAGATCATTGAGGTGCAAACCATTGGTCCCACTCTTGGTGCTGAAAATATTCGTCGTAGTTTGATCGCTGCGCTTTCCGGTCTGGCATTGGTGGCCATCTTCATGGTGATCGTCTATCGCTTACCAGGCGTTGTTGCAGTGATGGCCTTGAGTCTTTATGCACTGTTCAACTTTGCTGTTTATGCCGGGATCGGCGTAACTTTGACCCTGCCTGGGATTGCTGGCTTCATCCTCAGTATTGGTATGGCAGTAGATGCCAACGTGCTGATCTTTGAGCGTGTTAAGGATGAATTGCGACGTGGCAATACTCTGGTTCGCTCTATAGAGAAGGGATTCTCAGAAGCGCTGTCTTCGATTGTTGATGGTCATCTCACCACTTTGATCAGCTGTGCAGCACTCTTTTTTCTTGGTACGGGATTGGTCAAAGGTTTTGCCGCCACCCTTGGTATTGGTGTAGTGCTGAGCCTGTTTACGGCGCTTAGCTGCACTCGCACACTGCTTCGTTTCTTGATGGGGTATCAGGCTTTGAGGCGTCCTACTAACTTTTTACCTGCCAAGCAGTTGCCTTCTTCTTTCGCCTGATCTATGGCAGTTTCATCGTCTTTAGGGTCCTCTGAGCGCCCACTTCGATTTCAACTTTGTCGTCAGCGACGTCGGGTTTGGGGAATCTCGGCTGTTGTTGTGGTGCTCAGTCTTGTCGGACTGATCCTTTGCATGCGAGATCCCTCGATTGGAGCGCCTCTTCGGCCTGGACTTGATTTCACTGGTGGAACTCAGATCCAGTTAGAGCGCAGTTGTACCAAGACCTGTCAGCAGCTAAATACCACCAATGTGGCTGAGGCGTTGGCAGGGCTGGATTTACCAGTTAGCAACAACGAGGCTGCTCCAAATCTCTCTAGAGCCAGGGTTCAATTTCAGACTGATTCTCTTGATCAAAGCCAGAATCTTGTATTGAGATTGCCGTTTCTCTCTGCCGCTCAAGGGCAGGCTGTGATCGATGCGATGGTTCCTGTAGCCGGACCATTCCAAAGTGGTGGTCAGTCGGTAGACACCATTGGCCCCAGCTTGGGAGGTCAATTGCTGCGCAGCAGCTTGATATCACTATTGGCCGCTATCACTGGGATAGCTATCTACATCAGCTTTCGCTATGACCGTCGCTATGCCTTGCTGGCTCTTGTAGCCCTTGCCCATGACGTGATCATTGTTTGCGGAGTATTTGCTTGGTTGGGTTTGCTGTTTTCGCTTGAGGTAGACAGCCTTTTTGCTGTAGCTCTGCTCACAATTGCTGGCTATTCGGTGAATGACACTGTGGTGGTGTTTGATCGAATTCGTGAGCGCAGTCGTGAGGATTCCACCTTGCCACTAACAGAACAGGTTGATCGGGCTGTTTCAGCAACTCTCACAAGAACCCTCTACACCAGTGGCACCACTTTGCTGCCTCTGCTGGCCTTGATTCTCTTTGGTGGGACAACGCTTTATTGGTTTGCTGTAGCGCTTGCTCTTGGGGTAATAGTTGGCAGCTGGTCGAGCATTGCCCTGGCCCCTTCATTGCTGAGCCTCTGGCAAGGAGATTCTCCTGTTGCTAAAGCTTTGCAAACCACTCCAAGCACTCCTCCTCCGACTGAGGGGGGGTGAGTTCTGATGGCTGAAACGGTACGTTCTCGTGGCCTTTCTGGTAATCGGTGGTTGCCCGTAATTATTTTGGCCCTATCCCTTTGGGATTTGCATACCGAGATTCGCTTGCTCTTTGAGCATTTCACATTTACGCAGTTGATTTTTACTATTCGCTATCACCCCTTGGCTGTAATCATGTTGTTTTGTAGTCCTTCTCTTTGGCGACGTTATGGGGCTTCCCGGCGTATCTCAGAGGATTGAACTGGGGTAAATGGCTGATCCTTGGGTTAGCAAGATGTGAACTGCGTGCTTTTCGCTAATTGGCTAATTACGCCATCAACGGAAAGACTCATGCTTGTGATCGCTTGCTTGTAGGGATACACCCTCGATGATGATATTTTCCCTCTATTTAACGACCAATGCAGTGAGTCGGATCACTGCTTCCTGTGATCTTGCTCACAGGTTTTCAAGCCCTTGGATGCTACAAGCCCATGAATTGCTGTTTGCAAGAGATATTGCTACTTCCGTTTAGAGGCTTTCTCTGGTCCCTTTTTGGACGTTTGGCGGATCTTTATACGGCTTTGATTTCAATTTCGGCTTCAGGTCATGCCCATCGATCCATGATCTGCTTAACAACAACTTGCTCCATACCCACTTGCAAAACCACTACAAGGGGTAGGGCAAGTAATACGCCTGGTAAACCGAGTAAGGCGCCCAAGCTCAGTTGAGCCATTAATGCAACGGTCGGCAAGAGATTTACTGTGCGACTCAGTAACAGAGGGGTAAGTACGAAGGCCTCGAGGTTCTGTAAAATCAGCCGCAGCACCAATACCTGCAGCATCAGCACAGGAGAGGTAAGCAGGGCGAGGGAAAGCGGTAACAGTGTGGCGGCTGTTGGACCAATGGTGGGAACGAAGGTAAGTAGGCCACATAACAAGGCACTTAATAAGGCCAGAGGGACCTTGAGCAGCGCCAACCCTGCCCAGGTGAGCACAAACACTGTGCTTGCAGAGATTGTCATGCCAGTAAGCCAGCCACCAAGGGCCATTCGGCATTTATTCAGCAGCTCATCCATCGCCTGTCTCGCAGGACGTGGTGTCACAGCAATCACCATTTGGCGGTGAGAGCCGGGATCTAAGGCCAGTAACACTGCCAGCAGACTCATCAAAAGCAACTGAATCAAGCTGTTGGCGGCTCCGCCGGCAAAGCCCAGCAATTGAGAGCCCAAAGGCTGAATACGTTCCCAGCTGAATTGTTGTGTAAAGGACTCTTCCAGATTGATTAGACGTGGATTGCTAGAGAGCATTGACTTCAGCTTCTCAATCACAGTTGGCACGAGATTGCCCAGCTCCTGCACCTGGGTGATTAACTCCGGCACAAGTAGTTGGAAAACCACTCCACCGACAATCAGCAGCACTAACAGCACTACTGCAAGTGAAAGGGGGCGAGGCAATGAGGTTCGTTTCTGCAGCTTCTCGATCAGCACATCAAGCGCTACTGCCAATACCACTGCCCCGAAGAGCACTAGCAGCACCCAGCGCAATTGCCATGTGAGCAGCGCCAGCATCACCAGGGTGAGGGCGACTAACAGAGTGCGGGCATTCATTGAGCTAGCCGCTGCTTTTTCCAGGGATCAAGCAGATCGTGGATGATCACTTCGCGGATAAGAACTTGGATTACCACAGCTAGTGGCAGCGCTAGTAGTAGGCCGAGAGGGCCAAAAACCACTGTGAATACAAACTGAGCAGTGAGGGTGAGCCCTGGCAGTAATTTCACCTGATGCTGCATGACCGATGGCGTGATTGCGTAACTTTCCAGGTTTTGAATCACTACGTAGAGCCCAAGTACAGCAACGGCTTTCCATGGGGCATCAAGTAGTGCTACCGACATCGGAAAGATGGTGCTCAAGGTTGGACCCACATTTGGGATCACATTGAGTAGACCGGCCAGCAGGGCATTGGCCATCACAAGTTTTACCCCGAGCAGGGAAAGCCCGATTCCAGCAAGCAGTGCTACGCAAAAGCAACTGACTAGTACGCCCACCATCCAGCTGCTCAGAGCCTCCCCGCATTGGCTAAGGATTGAGCGGGCCCGCCGCCTATAAAACGAAGGCAATAACAAGATGGCTACTTCTCGGTATGCCATTGGTTGTATTGCAATCATCAGACTCATGGCCAACACAAAAAGAAGTTGCACCAAGCCACTGCCGAGGTTGCCAGCAAATCCAAGAAGTTTTTGAAGCCCTTCACTTAGCCCTGAGGCCAAGCCAGAACCATCTTGTAAGGGGTTGAATCCATTGGAAAATAGTTGTTTTTCCCACTCACCTTTGTTGTTGTCAACTCCATAAACCATTTCAGAGGTTTGGTTGATGGCGCCGATAGCCAGCTTCCAGAGTTCCTTAGCTGCTGCGGGAAGTTGTAATAGCAGCTGGTGGAACTGTTCGGTAAATGGGGGCACCACAATGGCCATTGCGGCACTCACGACAAAAGCAAGCCCTATCAAGCAGATCAATAGGGCTAAAGAGCGTGGCATCGATTTCTTTGAGCGCAGCTCGCCCACAAGGGTGCACAGAGCCATGGCTAGAACAATGCCTGCGAAGAGATTGATCAGTACCTCTCTAAGGTTCCAGAGCAGCACACCCGCGGCTACTAGTGCTGCTAGAGCCAGCCATTGGGAGAATTTCACCCGCTCTTTAGCTTCAGTCTGTACATTCTCGCGTTAGTTCCCCGAGTAGCCCATCCCGTGGCAATTGGCATAGCGTTTAGCAAAGCGCATGAAGCGCTCAAAATCCTCTTCTGATTTCCAGACATAAATAGCTTCAAGTGCGCTTGGTTGGCCGTTCACAAAACGAGCATTCACCTCGCGAGTAGAGATTTCACCTTCTTCATCGATCATGAGCATGCCGGTGATACTTGCCCAAGTTTCTGGGGCCATAATTTCGGGCTGCTCAAAGACGAAAAGAGCCCTACCGGTGCGACCGTCATTGCTGCGTGTTAGTCGGATATCAGGAATGATCGGTTCATCTATGCCGCGCGTGAATTGGATTGCCGCAGCTTTGTTCGCTTGAGCCATGGATCGCTGCGACAAAAAGTAAATCTTACGTGGACCGGATACCCAGCCGTGGCTAAGTACCTGGCCTCACAAGCTGTTGGTCAATTAGGAGCTCCGCGGCCTTGGCTACTTTGAGTCCGGAAAGATCCACGCTATGCCTTTGCGGGGCCCTTGAGAGTTCATGGTCATAGCAGCGATCGTAATAATCCAGCATGGCGCGACAGGCATGGTCCCAGTCCTCAATGCTTATTGCTTCTAAGGCCTCTCGTGTGCGTTGTGGGCCTAAACGGCGGCTGATGCGTTCGGTGGCTTCTTTAAGAGCCTCACTTCCATGCTGGCTATAAACATCAACAAGTTGATCCACCCGTTCTTTAAGTGACCTGCTGATCTCCAGCACTGGTGCTATTTGCATCTGTTGGAAAAGAGCTCGGGGGATTCTGCAGCGACCTACTTGTGAACTTTCTGCTTCTAGCCAGATTTCTGAATTAGTAGTGGATTGGCAGCGTTGTAGAGCTTCAGCAAGCTGGTTTTCGTAGTGTTCGCTGCTTGGTTGTGGCGGTAAGCCCAGCCCCCCGAAGCTGCTACCTCGATGGTTAGCTAGACCTTCAAGATTGACTACTGCAACCCCTCGCTTCTCCAGGGCAATAAGTAGATCAGTCTTGCCTGTACCTGTGCGTCCTCCTAGTAGTCGCAGGGGCCAGGGTTTCTCAAATTGTTGCAGCACCCAGCGCCGATAGCTTTTGTATCCACCCTCTAAAAGCACAGGCTTTAGATCAAGCAGATCTGCCAGCCAGGCAATGCTTGCAGAGCGCATGCCACCACGCCAACAGTAAATCCGTAGATCAGCTGCAGAGGCAGCTTGTGATTCTGTTGTTGCCTTTTTCCTGAGTCCCTCCAGGGTGTCAGCCAGTGTTGTCAGCTTTGGACCTGTGATCTCTAGTCCCAACCTGATTGCTTGGTGACGACCCTTTTGCTTGTAAGTAGTGCCGACTGCAGCCCGTTGATCATCGCTGAATAGGGCAAGGTTGATTGCGCCTGGCCAGTGGCCCTTGCTGAATTCACTAGGACTACGCACGTCCACGATGGGCCCAGTGGCCTGACGGAATCTTTCTATCGAGAAAGTAGTTGGGGTACCCATTCCTGACATAGTGGGCCAGCGCCGAGCCAGAAGAGCCGGTTTAGATTCATGCTCTCCGGTCCCTCCCCTGCTACCAACCTCAGTGTTGAACAACTGCTTGAGCGATTCAGTAGTGGTTCATCGCGTCAGCGACTGAGCCTTATTAAGCCTGTGGAAGAACGGGCAGAAGAGCTTGCTGCGCTTGGAAGTGCTGTCCTTGCCTCTTTTGACCCGGAAGGAGACGACTGGGCTGCAGGTTGGATATTGCAAGTGCTTCAGCGGCATCAGCCGCAGGCAGTGACTAGTTTGCTGAGTAGCGATTCCAGTGGTTGGTTTGCGACTCCTTCTGCTGTGGGTATTGACTATGGCGCTTTGCAGAGTGATCTCCTAGAAGAGCGCTTAGAGGAGGCTGATCGCTTTACCAGTGCAACGCTGCGCAAGCTTGCAGGACCTGGAGCTGAACAGCGTGGTTACGTTTATTTCAGCGAGGTGGCTTCGATCGATGGCCTTGATTTGGTTACCTTGGATCGCCTTTGGACTGCTTATTCCCAGGGAAGGTTTGGCTTTACAGCTCAGGCTCGCTTATTAAATGCTCTAGATGGTCGTTATCACAGCCTCTGGTCTCGTATCGGCTGGAAAAAAGAGGGGACTTGGACGCGCTATCCAGGATCCTTTACCTGGTCTCTTTTGGCCCCTGAGGGGCACATGCCTTTAATTAATCAGCTGCGGGGTGTCCGCTTGATGGATGCGGTTCTCAATCATCCATCACTTGTTGCACGCCGTTAGTTGAGGTTCTCCTGCTGAATTCAATGGCGTTGAACGCGCGAAAGGTTATGTTCAAAGCAGGTCTAAGCAGTCTTGATGCCTTCCTGGTCATTGACAGCTGCAAGAAATCTTTTTGGCGAAAGCCCGTTAGGGGTTGCACCACAGTTTCGTTGGGCCGATTTCACCCTTCCTTCTACCTTGCAGCTAACTCCTTTGTTGGAGATATTGCTTGAGCCCGTTGATTGTCAGGACACCTGCCATCGCCTTCAGTTAGGGCTTCAGGAGGCCTTAGTCAATGCAGTGCAACATGGCAATGCTGGAGATCCATGCAAATCGCTTAGGGTTCGTCGAATTTTTACGCCTAACTGGATGATCTGGCAGATCCAGGATGAAGGGATCGGTGTGCCGAACAAAGCTCGAGTTGGCTGTCTTCCAGCCCATTTGGAGGCAAATAGTGGTCGTGGATTATTTCTGATCCATCAATGTTTTGATGATGTGCGTTGGAGTCGTCGCGGCAATCGTTTACAACTTGCTTGCCGTCGTTCCAAGGCGATCAATGCCGTTGATAGCAAATCAAGTTGACGGCATTTAATTATTTTGCTGACCATAATCAATGCAGAATATTAGATTATTCTTGTAGCTTAATTATGCGACAGGCTGAATAGATAGCCTATTGAGCCTGTCATGTGAAGCAACTGTAAATCTAATGAGGCTTATGCAAAAGGTATTGTTGTTGTTGATAGTGTGGTTTCAGCAAGTTCAAAGTGCCAGCCATCAGTCCAAGACGTTTCAAGTAAATCAGCACTTGCACCTATCATGTTTTTGATAACGAGATCTGCCCTATTTGGTTCAAATTCAAAGGTGGCCGGCATTTTATAATCAGCATTGATACTTGCGACAGTAATTCCTACATGAAATGGTCTCGGAAGAGGAAGCGTTGCGCCTATTCCAAGCGAAGCACTGACATTTGGTATCAAACCGGCATCGAAGGTTAGACCTGTTATCGGATCAGTTGTCTCAACTCGGAATACTGCTCTTTCTCATCTATACTATAACGATCTTGAAGGGTTGTTTAGGTGTTGTATTGGCGATTAGTTAAAGCGCATGCATTCTTTATGTTGTGAGTTGGCTGATTGGACCACCTTTGTTACTTGATCAGCATTTACAGTTTTAATTGCACCTGTATCGATACATGCCACCTGGAAGAGGGACGGCTCAGCTCCTCTAGCTCCAGAAACAATGTGAATAATTTCTCCCATCCACCAGTTCTCTTGAGTATGCCCTTGGTTTTCTTCAACGATCACCACATCTCCACTGGCAACAGTAAGGAAGATTGACTCTTCAGTTAAAAGATCTGGGCTTGCTGCTGCTGTCTTAGAGATAGCGCCCACCTCGCCTCCTCTGGTACACCCGTTCTAACCGGCAATGGAGGATCTGTCTGTTTTTGTGCTTGGGGTCTTCTCGATCGCTACAGGGAGCCAATAGCCAGATCAGGAATTAGATAAGGCGCGTTTGAAGCTGTAGTAGTGCAGTAGAGCCAATGCTTCAAGCGCCTTAGTTGTTGCCCAAGTGTTTATTTTCTACCGCAGCCTGGTGCTTTTAGTTCTCGTCTGATCCAGCGCAGGCCCTGATCGGTAAGGGCCTCAACATCGCTGCGCTTTCCCCCTTGAAGAAGTTGCACTAAGGCTGCAGCCAAGAGTTCTGCAGCGCGGTGATCGGCATCTCCTTTTAGTTGATGCCAGTTTTGATCATTGATGCTCAGCTGAGCATGAAGCTCTTTGGCTTGACGCTGGGCTTCAAGCGGCCATTCAGGTTGTTTGCTTTCCATCGTTATCTGCGGATCACTTGGTCTATTTTGCTTGAGTTAATTCAAGCCATCTAAATGGCGAGAAAGCCACGACATATTCCGCTTCGTTGGTTGCATGGAGTATCCAGGTTGATGCTTCAAGGGCAGCGTCAGGAGCGATCTGCAAGCTTTTTTCAGTCTTTGCATGCTCGGCGGAGCAGGCAAAGGCAGCATTTGGCGCGTCAGATTATGGAAATGCCATTAGAGGGGTGGTTGCGGCCACAGCCGTCTGGGGAATGGCTGTGGCGGGCATTGCGTTGGGGTGGACCAGCACTTGCTCTTGGTTGGTGGCTCAGTCAGCGCTGACTCCTGGCGTGGGATTGGATTTAGACTCCTATTGGAACTTCCTGCTTCACCACAACTAGGGATGTTGGGCTATCAGGAATGGCTTGCTCTAGTGGAGGTAGTGGCATTTCAGCTGGTTGTGGAATTCCTTGGCCGCGAATCCAAGCATTGTGCAGGCTGCGTCGTCGCTGATCCTCTGCAAGTACGAGCCGATCTGCCGCTGTACGTGGGCTTTCATTGGCTAGCAATGGTGTATGTAGACAGATACCAAAACCATGAGCCTCAATTTGCACTTTGCCTTCCATAAAAACAATTTGGAAGGTCCAACCCTCTAACCACCGCAACCGGAAGGGATTGCTCATGATGACCCTTCAGAGAAGAAATGCACGGAGTTAGGCACCGAATGTGCGCAAATTATGTGTTAAACACCCATAGGTATGAGAGCGTGTCAGGGAATCCGTTTAAGTTTCGTCGCTGAGTGGTTTACTACCTGTCCAAACTCTTGTCATGAAGTGAGATTCTGCCATTACACCCTCAAAGCCGATGTTCTTTAGTCGCTCATCAATATTGTCGGTGATGTAATCGCGGTAGTAAGGCTCATGGAATATTCGCCGGAAGTTTTCCATCGCTGTACTGAATTGTGGTGAGTCATCAATCTGTATGGAATCGGCCAGTACAAGAACTCCTCCTGGCTCAAGTACGCGCCAGCATTCGTTAAGAACGTTCTGACGCGCGGAGCTCGGCAATTCGTGAAGCAGAAAAACGCAAGTGACAGCTTGCATGCTGCCGTTGGCAAATGGCAGCTTTTCGGCATTGCCGCGCACCAGTTGGGCTAGTTCTCCTGGGCGGCGGTTGAGAGAGCGAGCGGCCTGTCTTAGGTAGGCAGCCGAGAGATCTAAGCCCAGCAGTTCTACTTTGGGTAGAGCGCTGCGGATTTGCTGCAGGGTACGGCCTGTACCAGTTGCCACATCCAGCACCCGAAGATTGGAGGGATTGCGGAGTTGGAAACGTTTCAGCCCTCGCTTGAGAGGTGCTAAAACCCTTCTGCGCATGGCATCTGCTGTTCCATTGAAGAGGATCTCAACTTGCAGGTCATAGAGCTCAGCGGAATGGTCGCTTAAGTAGCCATCGGTTTGATGATGAAAGTTTTGTAGGTAGTAATCGGGATAGATCTCTGGATCAACTTCATTTGGTAAATCGTGGATGTTGTGGGCCCGGCGCCGCTGCCAGGTTGAGGGAAGATCTAGCCAGACAAATGGGTATCGCTGTGCCCATTCCAGCCAAGGGGCATCGAAGAGTTGCGTTTTTGGGTAAATGCCTTGCTCGGCTTCTTGCCAGTCGATTTGCTCGAGATCAGTCATTGAGCGGCGCAGCTCCTTGAGCATTTCTGCTGGAACCTTTTCAATGCTGGGCATGGCTCCAGGGGCCAGCAGTTCCATCAGCTTTGTGCTCACTTCTTTGTGGGCCAGGCCCGCCAGAGTCTTGCTCTGTTGAAGGGTCTGGTAAGCGAGCTTGGTAAGGCTTGGCGGCGCCATGGACCTGGGCGAGTTGTTTTCTATTTCAGCGGATTGTTCGCTGCCTTGCGGCCTACTGCTGACATAACTTTTAAGTATTGAGCAAGCATTGCGTAGCAACAGCTACAGAATGCTTGCTATGAAATTCACAGAGATGACCAATGATTTATGCCTTGTTGGCTGATTTATTGCTGCGCGATTGAGTGCAGCAGCGTCCTTTTGCAGCAGGGGCGCTCAGTAGTCGCTGTAGGGAGAAAGTAAAATTTTGGCTTGGTCTGAGTGTTGCGCCCATGAGCAGCATCTGCATGACAGTGGTATGACTCAGTCACATCAGTAGTAAGCATTAATTGCTTGATCAGATGTTGCCATTTGTCTTGGGTTTATTTAGTGCTGGATGTTTTGGAATAGGTCTCCTTGAATTGAGTCACACCATTGGATATTGCTGACAGTTCTTTGGGCCGTTTGGGGATTGCTTTGTGTAAGTCGTTTTTGGATTTTGTGCCCACTCGTTCTTGCGTATTGGTGGGAAGTTGACTGAGCTGATGCATAAGCCCATTCCTCGGCTCTGAAGGTGGCATATGGAGAGGAGACAAGCGCCATAGATCTAATGCAGTACACACGTACTAGCAGGGGCTGGTTAGTGCTGTCAACCCTTTGGATGCTTTGGCTTTAAATTGATCCGGCAGCGTTGCAGCATCGTTCTTGGATTAGCCGAGATGTAATTGCTGAATTGATAGAGGCCAAGCAGCAAGCTTCTTGACAAAGAAAAACCCCTCACGGACAGGCCTGCGTTAGAGGTCTTGAACGTGTGGGGTGAAAACAAATTATTTGGCTAGCTGGGTCTGACTGAGCCAGCTAGCGAAGTTGTTTTTGTGGACAAATTTTATATTTGCCCACTGCTATCTAATTGATGAGCGCTTTGGATCAAGCGTCGTAGTACATGGTGAACTCATGGGGGTGTGGCCGCTGACGCAGTTGCTGCACTTCTTCGTACTTGATCTCAATCCAGTTATTGATGAAGTCTTCAGTAAAGACTCCGCCTTCCATCAAGTAGTTCTTGTCAGCATTTAGGGCTTCTAGAGCACCATTAAGTGATGCAGGCACCGTGGCGATACTGGCAAGTCGTTCTGCTGGTAGTTCAAACAAGTCCTCATCGAATCCTTCGCCTGGGTCAATCTGATTTTTGATGCCGTCGATGCCCGCCATCATCATTGCGCTGAAAGCTAGATAAGGATTTGCTAGGGCATCTCCTGGTCGGAATTCCAGACGCTTTGCTTTAGGGCTCGGGCCAGTGAGTGGGATGCGAACCGCTGCAGATCTGTTGCCCTGTGAATAAACCAGGTTTACAGGTGCTTCGAAGCCTGGGACAAGACGCTTGTAGCTGTTGGTCGTGGGGTTGGTGAAGGCCAGGAAGGACGGTGCGTGCTTAAGGATGCCGCCGATGTACCAGCGTGCTGTTTGAGAAAGGTTTGCGTAGGTACCTTCCCCGAAAAATAGCGGCTGGCCTCCTTTCCAGAGGCTTTGGTGTACATGCATGCCTGTGCCGTTGTCGTTGAACACTGGCTTGGGCATGAATGTTGCCGTTTTGCCGTATTTACGGGCCACATTCCTGACGATGTACTTGTAAATCATCACGTTGTCCGCAGCTTCAATCAGCTCAGCGAACTTCATACCCAGTTCATGTTGGCCGGCACCGGCTACTTCATGGTGGTGCTTCTCGGTTGGGATACCCAGCTGTCCCATTAACAGCAGCATTTCAGAGCGAATGTCCTGGGCCGTGTCGTTAGGGGGGACCGGAAAGTAGCCCTCTTTTAATTGGATCTTGTAGGCAAGGTTGCCGCCTTCTTCGATGCGGCCGCTGTTCCAGGGAGCTTCAATTGTGTCAACGCTGTAGAAGCAGCCACCTTCCCCTGAGTTGTAGCGAACGTCGTCAAAGAGGAAGAACTCTGGCTCAGGGCCGAAAAAGGCGGTATCCGCAAGGCCGGTTCCTGATAAATAGACGAGGGCCTTTTGGGCAAGGGCCCGAGGGCATCGCTCATAAGGTTCACCGCTGCGGGGTTCTTGAATCGAACAGATCAGGCTGAGGGTTTTGTGTCGATAGAAGGGGTCGATCCAGGCTGTGCTGGCGTCGGGCACCATGGCCATATCAGATTCGTTGATGGCCTTCCATCCACGGATGGATGATCCATCGAAGGCCAAGCCCTCATCGAAGGCTTCCTCGTCAATCAAGTCAGAACACACGGTGAGGTGCTGCCACTTGCCGTGCAGATCAGTGAACTTCAGGTCAATAAGTTCAATGCCTTCGTCCTTGATTTGACGGAGGACGTCTTGGGGTGATTTGCCCATGGCGAAGATAAGGCCGAGCCGGCGGTAAGGAAGCGACCTTAATGAGTCGCATGACCTTATTTTTGTAGCAACAGGCACCTCTTCTGTCTTAACGCTGGCTTGCCTGTGCGTTGATTCCGTAACGGTTCCTTTTATTTCGATCTGGTCTTTTGCTCGAGATCTTTTTGTAGAGATCGCTGCTAGGGATATTTGAGATTATGCAAAGTCCAGGCGCTCTCGAGCTGCGATGCCTTGAAATGGCTTGTTGCTATGACCGTTTTGTTGTGAGCTCGATCGATTTGAGATTAAGCATATGTAGGGCTCTTTCAGCCAATCGGATGGCAAATCAGCCTTTTAACTCTGAACACTCCTGAAGCTGCATAGATCATCGATAAGTGAGTCAGGGGCAAGTTTGCGGGCAATCTTGAGCATCATCAGCTCGCTCTGGCCAGGTTCAGCAGCTACTTGCTGATTTGTTCCGTATTTAGGTGTGGTCATTTCACTCTGCGTTGATTGGGCGCATTGGTTGCCGTTGCAATCCCTCAAAAAACTCCCGGGCTAGAAGGTTGAATGCTTAGGCTCACAACAATTGAACTAACCAAGGGCCTTGGCGACGACGCAAACCCTTCCCCAGGTTGACCAATCTCATAAAACAGCTCTTGAACCGATTTCAACTCCGGAGCGTCTTTTATTTGGACCTGGCCCCTCTAATGCTGATCCAAAGGTGCTTCAGGCGCTTGCGCGTTCTCCGATTGGCCACCTTGATCCTCTCTATATCGAATTAATGGCTGAGGTGCAGGAGCTTCTCCGCTACACCTGGCAGACCGATAACCGTCTCACCTTGCCGATGAGTGGCACTGGAAGTGCCGCCATGGAGGCGACCTTGGCAAATACCATTGAACCTGGTGACACGGTTTTGGTTGGGGTTAAAGGTTATTTCGGTAATCGCCTTGCCGAAATGGCTGGTCGTTATCGAGCCAATGTTCAGTTGATCGAGAAACCATGGGGGGAAGCATTTTCCCTGCCAGAAATTGAGGCGGCTCTAATTGAGCATCGACCAGCAATTCTGGCTCTCGTGCACGCTGAAACCTCTACAGGTGTTTGTCAGCCAATGGATGGCATTGGTGATCTTTGCCGTAAACACAATTGCCTTCTGGTTCTTGATACGGTCACTTCCCTTGGTGCGGTGCCGGTCCTTCTTGATACATGGAAGGTTGATTTGTCTTATAGCTGCAGCCAGAAGGGACTCAGCTGCCCCCCTGGCCTTAGCCCTTTCACCATGGGCCCACGTGCAGAGGAGAAGCTGGCGGCACGTAATAGCAAGGTGCCCAATTGGTACCTAGACGTGTCGCTGCTTAATCAGTATTGGGGAAGTGACAGGGTTTATCACCACACTGCTCCTGTGAATATGAACTTTGGGATGCGGGAAGCACTGCGACTACTTGCAGAAGAGGGCCTTGAAAAGGCTTGGGACCGCCATCGTTCTAATGCAGAAGTGTTCTGGGCTGGACTTGAGCGCCTTGGCTTGGTACTGCATGTGCCTGAGCACTTGCGCTTACCCACACTCACAACGGTTCGCATTCCTGATGGATTAGATGGCAATGCCTTCCGCCTTTATTTGTTAAATGATCACGGCATCGAGATCGGCGGCGGTCTGGGCAGCTTGGCTGGCAAGATCTGGAGAATTGGTTTGATGGGATACAACTCCACGCCAGCAAACGTTGAGCGGTTGCTCAATCTTTTTGAGGCGGAGTTGCCGCGTTTTCGTGAGAACGTTTCCTTCGCTGCTTGAACCACGCTTCTAGTTGCTGCCGCGCTTCGTCTTCCATTACTCCACCTTGGATAAGCATTTGATGATGCGCACTGGGGTGATTAGCCAGATTTATGGTGCTTCCAAGCCCCCCTCGCTTTGGGTCGCGGGCCGCAAAGATCACCTGCCCCATTCGTGCTTGTGTTAGTGCTGCCGCGCACATCGGGCAGGGCTCCAGTGTGACAATCAAGGTGCAGTCATTAAATCGCCAATCGCCTCTTAGCCAGGCAGCCTGCCTAAGCGCGATCAGTTCTGCATGGCCTAATGGATCGCGCACTCGTTGCCTTTGATTATTGCCATGGCCAATACAACGGCCATTTGCATCGATCACTACAGCGCTTACTGGCACTTCTCCAAGACTGCCTACAAGTTCGGCTCGTATCAGTAGCCGCGTCATCCAACGACGGCTTTCAATATCGGTCAGTTCAAGAGGTTTTGCTAACGGAACCGCGAGGTTGCAGGCAGTAATCGAACAATGCCATTAGGAGAGAGAATAGAACCTGCATTGCGAGCTCTCTTGGCTGGCACTCCCCAGATAAGGCCGGCTGAGTCATTGGCGCCCTTTGCTAAGCCTGATTGTTTCGATCCGCAGTTTCAGGCTTTTCTTGAGCAGGTCAGTGCTCGACTTTGCACGTGGTTTGCAACAGCAAGTAATCGAGGCCCCCTGCCAGCGCTGAGTGCGTTGCCTGATGTGGCACCAACTACGCATGGTCTTTCTGTTGATGCTCTTTTGGAGGATTTGCAGTTAGTGATGGAAGGGGCTTATCAGCCTTCTCATCCCGGGGCTTTGGCTCACCTTGATCCACCACCACTTACAGCATCCATCGCTGCTGAACTGATTTGTGCAGGTCTCAATAACAATCTTTTAGCAGAAGAACTCTCACCTAGTCTTTCGCTTCTCGAGCGACAGATGTGTCGCTGGTTTGCTGATCGCCTTGGCCTGCCAGTTACCGCTGGTGGTGTCGCAGCCAGTGGTGGCAGTCTCAGTAACCTTATGGCGATGGTGGTGGCTCGCCAGCAGGCAGATCTTCAGCATGACCCCAGGGCAGTGGTCCTAGTCAGTGTTGATGCCCATGTGTCATTGGCTAAGGCTGTTCGGGTGATGGGCCTAGCCGCCGATGCTCTACAGATGGTGCCTGTTGATCATGATGGGCGCATTGAGCTCGATGCACTGGAGCATCGGCTGAAGGCTCTAAAAGCAGAAGGACGGCCATGCTTTGCAGTTGTTGCTACTGCTGGCACGACCGTTTGTGGTGCTGTTGACCCTTTAGGGCCAATTGCAGACCTTTGTGCTCGCGAGAGGGTCTGGCTTCATGTTGATGCCGCCATAGGTGGGGTTTTTGCTCTAGCAGCAACCACCGCTTCAGTGGTTGAAGGAATAGATCAGGCCGATTCGATCACAGTGAATCCCCAGAAGGTGCTTGGGATTACCAAGACATCATCTTTGCTGTTGGTTGCCAATCAAGGTCATCTTGCAGCTGCCTTCTCAACTGGTTTGCCTTATATGGAGCCTGCCTGGGGAGATGCTCACGGAAGTGAAATGGGCCTTCAAGGAACTCGGCCTGCAGAGGTGCTCAAACTTTGGTTCGGCTTGCGGCAGCTCGGGGAGCTAGGGATTAAGGGTTTATTGGAGGGTGCTCTGCAACGTCGTTCTTATTTTCAGCATCAACTCGATGCATCCCAATTCTTGATTCTGAGCGGACCAATGCACCTGATTGCCTGCACCCCCAGGAATGCAGATGCAAGTCAAACGGCAGCATGGTCTGTAGCGACTCGTCAGCGCCTGCTAGAACAACAGCTAATGGTGTCTAGACCATTACATCAGGGTCGTTATTTCCTAAAGGTGGTACTGGGTAATCCCCATACGCAATCCACGCATCTTGATCAACTGGCAACACTCTTGAATCAATCTTTACTGGATTTGAGTTAATGGCTTCATCACCATCGCGAGGTCGTTGGGTCGCGATTGTTACTGCTGCTTTGTCGGTACTGATCGGTTTGTTCTACCTGGTCTTGATTACGGTTTTGGATGCTCGCGGCCCGATGCGTCCACCTCCCCTCGAGGCCCTGGGCGAGGCGGGAGTTGTTGCCGCTTTTCCTGCTGAAGAGGTTCCACCACCCTTCGCAGGGCTGTAGCAAGAAAACGCTCCAGCGACGAATCTCGTCGGTTGAGGTCGTAGTGACGCTGCACTACTTCCTGCATACCGCCATCTCCCCAATCTTGATCCTGCTGAAAGTAGGTAATGAAGCTTGCTCCTGCTACGCGTGTGAGCCAGGCAGCAGCAACTCCTTGCACTGCACGGCCAACAAGCAGGGTAGGTAGGTTGACACTCAGCGCTGTACCGATGAGTGCTACCCCACCTTTGACGATGCCGAGTCCCGCCAGGGTACGTCCCACCGATACGGCTAGTTCTTGGGCGCGATCGCGCGTGAGTTGAACTCCGTAGACCTTGGCTACTTCCATTACCATCTGGGCATTGACAGCAGCGGTACCTAACAGATCAACTCCTGGTAGGGGGGTTGCTGCTACTACTCCACCGCTAATCCAGCTGTAACGGTCTACGCACTGTCGTGCTTCTTGTTGCCGTTGTCGATCTAGTAGTTGGCGTCCGCTATCACCTAGATGACGACATTGCAGAAGAATGTTGTCGGCCAGGAGTTCTTCTCCATCAGCGTGGAGTACGCAGGCAAGACGTCGTAGGAGTTTGTCTACTTCTGCTGGTGGTTGCCAAGGTCGTTTGCCAGGTTGCGGTACAGATTGGGGGGCAGCGCTGCAGGCAATTACATCTGCATGCTCAAGTAAGCCCTTGCATCGTCCACGTAATTGAGCCATTAGCTGTCTCTCTTCTTCTTCTCCGCGCAGGTCACACTTGTTGAGAACTAGGAGCAATCGTTTGCCGAGATTGGCGAGGCTACTGATGATCTCCAGTTCTATGGCGCGTAGATCGGAGTCCACTACAACAATCATTAGGTCTGCTCTACTAGCGCGCTGCCTTGCCTCTTTCTCTCGGTTAAGGCCGTCTCTACCTGCTTCAAGAATTCCTGGAGTGTCGACTAGCTGAAGGCTTCGGTTGAGTCCTTTCAGGCGCAGTCGATAGATTTGACTGCTGGTTGTGGAGCCCATGGGCGCACCGACGTCGCCCACCATTTCATTTAGCAGTGCTCTGATTAAGGAGGTCTTACCGCTTGAACCTGTACCAAACACCACCACGACTAGGTCACCACGGGCTAGTTCTTGCTCTACTCGTTCCCGCTCTTGTTTAAGTCCTTCTCGAACGACATCGTTTTGGAGACGTTCGAGTAGGCGATCAATACTTTCAAGGCTCTGCTTGGCAGCTTGATGACGGCTGCTGGGAGGAGAGAGAGGGGTGCGATTGTTTTCTGTGGCTCCTAAATTCTGACGTTTAAAAGCCTTCCACCATGGCCATCCCACTTGATAAACAAGCATGATCACAAGGCTTGCGGCCAGCAATAGCACTGGACCCATTAACCATTGAGGCAGCAGGTAGCTCAGATCCCAGAGAAGGTTCCTGACTACTTGCAGAAGCGCTCCAATTACGAGAAGTACCGCAAGTGCACAAGCGATCCATAAGGGCAGCCGCTGACGGGAGATCATTTAATCGACATGCTTCCTCTGCCTGCAGATTGGATGATGTCTACCAAGAGGGATTCCGTCAGGGCGCTAGGGCTCTTTGAAGGACTGCAGTCATCATTGTCTAGCAAGAGGTCAAAAACGAGGTCCTCAAAATGCTCATGGTTGATGACCTTGAGATTCTTGCCATCAACAACAAGCACCACCTTTCGATCAGGGTGATCGAATTGATGGCTGAACATTCGAGATATGGTCATTCGCTTAGGTGTGCTTATGACCATGACGTCGGGTTAGTGCATCAATCCCAAAGCAGATCACGGCCAAATTGATTGCCACATCAGCTGTGTTGAAAATCGGAAAGTCCACTGGTACCAGTTGGAGGAAGTCGCTCACATGTCCTAGTCGCCAGCGGTCTATGCCATTGCCGATGGTGCCGCCAAGTAGAAAGGCCAATGCAAGACCTTGCCATTTCGGCATAGGGCCTTTGCGCCATAGCCAAACGATCAAGCCGATTGCTACAGCGAGGCTGAGTAGTCCTAGTAAGGGTGTTGCGCCTTCGAAAAGGCTGAAGGCAGCGCCTGTGTTGCTTACCAGGCGGAATTGCAATAAGCCAGGAACAAAAGGGATGGTTAATCCTGAGCTGAGTTTCTGACGAGCCCAGTTCTTGCTGATTTGATCGATCAGCATGAGCAGGATGCTGATCAGCAGTATTGAACGGGGTTTTATTTGACGTTGATTCATTCGACGAACAGCAGATGCCGCAATGGCAGGGCAAGTACGCCAACGCCTGCACAGAGGACTAGCTGAGCGGGTAGTGGGCCTAGGGTATAGCTAAACAGGAGTTCAGGGAGGGGATCTGGCCACTGGTATAGGGCAGATCCGATAACCAGATTGAGTAGGCCGCAGAGTTGAAGCATGATTAGCCCTGCGATGGCTGACATGGTCAGGTGCGGCACATCATTCATATCGTTCTGTTGGGATAGGCGTCCGCTGAGCCATGCGGCCGGCACGAAACCTGCTAAGTAGCCAAAGCCTGGTGTCATCACATAACTCAGTCCTCCACCTCCATGAAATACCGGCAGGTCAACCAGGCCAATGGTGAGATAGGCCACTGCTGCGATTACTCCGGCACGTGGGCCACATACGAGCGCACAGAGCAAAAGAGCTGGTACCTGCCAAGTGCTTGGCAGGCTTAACACCTTTGGGTGCAAGTCCATATCTAGGAGTAGCAGAGCAGCAGGTATTAACCCTCCAACAAGGATCATCATTAGGCCGGCAAGGGCGCCGCTCCAGTTAGCTAGGGCCCGCACAAATAAAAGTCAGCTTGCTCCATCCTGCAGTAGGAGAGTTGTACTGCCCAGTTTTTATGGAACCAGCCATTGGTGAACAGGTACGCCTGAATGTGCCTTTGCCTTATCTCAAGACCGCTGATCCAATGCCAATGCTGCGACCATCGGATTTGATTTCGCCTGATGAATTTGGTGAGGTCGTTGAGTTGCGTGCCAAGGGCATTGCGGCTGTGCGGTTTCGTCAGGGCACTTTCCTGATCCCACTGGAGCGCCTGGTGGTGGGTTTATCAGATGGTGATAGCGCCTCAGGCGATTAAATATGGTTTAACTGCTTGCTGTTGCCAGTCTTTGGCAAGGTTCTTAAGACTGGCTTCTGGACCACAGAGGCTGAGCATGGGCGTCTGGAGATGTCGTTGAGCTGCCTTCTGTAGAGAGATGCCATCAAGGTTCTTGATCTCTTCCAAGCTGTGCTGGTCATAGTTAGCGGGCAGACCTAGTACACGTAATTGGGCTCGGCGTTCTGCTCTTTGACCTGTGGTTTGGGCTCCATGGGCAAGCTGACCATGAAATTTCGCGCGCGCTAGCGCCATATCTTCTTCTGATAAAGGTTGTTGGCTTAGTTCCCACCAGCACTCGAGCAGCAGCTGAAGGGTGAGTTGAGCCTTCTCTTCGCTTGTTGATGCATGCAATACAAATGGTGCGGCACCTTCTCTGACAGGGTGATGAATGCCTACGTCATAGGCCACTCCATGTTCTTCTCTTAGTCGTCTAAATAGCAGGCTCGACATACCTAATCCCAGGTGACAATTCAGTAGGCGCAGTGCAAGATCATCTTCATGGCCATGTGAAAGGCTTGGCTGACCGAGCATCATTACTACCTGAGCGGTTGGTTCGTTTTGAAGACTGAGGTTGGTTTTGCTTAGTGCGTTCTGCGAGGAGGTCGTGCCTGAGTCGGATTTCATCGCTGGTGGTGTTGGTTTATCGGACCAGCGTTGAAAAGATTCCATGCTTCCCAGACTCTGCTCAAGGTCTGCTGGAAGGTTCCCCGCGAGGGCAAGCACTGGTGAATTTGCGCTCAGGCGATCAACCAGAGAAAACAGTTGCTCACGTCCTAGCTGCTTGAGGTCTTCGCTAAAGCCGAGGGGGTCGTGTCCGTATGGCCCATTGCCGTAGGCCATGTTTCGCCAGCCGTCAAAAGCAAGGTGAAAGGGGTCTTCTCTTTGCCTTTGCAAGGCCTGAAGGCTGAGCTCCCGTTCGAGCTTTACTTGATTTGGATCAAGATGCGGATCAATGAGCATCCAGCCAAGTAAAGACAACAGTCGCTCGGCATCACGATCGGCACATTTGAGGCTGATCAGCATTCCATCTTCGTGGGTGTCGCAGCGAAGCCCAGCTCCGCAGCCTTCAACAAGATCAGCCAGCGCAAGATGGTCATAAGGGCCACATCCACGGGTTAATAGTGATCCGAGCAGTTGATGCACGCCCCGTTGTCCTTGGGGATCAGCACTACTGCCTCCTTTAATCCAGAGCTTGGCAGCGATTACTCCTGGTGCTGTAACTGGATCAAGAACCAGATCAAGAGGATTCATTAGCTTGCCTCCATTGGTCTTGCGATCAAGGTGAAGCTGTGTTCGGGTTGCAGTAGTGGAAGCATCTCCTTGTTGAGTCGCGCCGGTGTCCATGCAGGCAGATGTTCAAGTGGTGCCAATAAGGGCTGAGGACGATTCCATAGAGCCTGGCTGCCGGCAAGGCCGGCCACTTGACTAACAGCTTCAAGGCTGAAACAAAGCCCATTGCTTATTAGCTGCCGTGCACGTTCGAGTTCTTGGTTTTTTGGAGTTGAGTCGAGGCTGGCTCGAAGCAATTTATGGATTTCTTTTTCTACTCGTTTTAACTGCTTCTCATGGCAGCAGGCTTCTAGCAATACAAGGCTGCCCTGTTCTAAGACGGTTATATCCATATCGATTGACTCCACGATTTGCAATTCCTCTCTGAGGTGATGCACTAGCCGACTGCGGCGACCCTCTGCAAGCAAAGTGGTGGCGAGATCTGCTCCCATCACCATCTCTTGGTTTTTGGCAGGGGGCATTGGCCAGGTCATTAATAGGCGAGTGGACTCAAGCCTTGGAATTTGAATTTCTAGTCGTCCTTTTCGGAAGTTGAGATTTGGTTGATAGGCAAGCTCTACTTCATCTGTTGCTTTGTAATCGAGCTGGGCTAGTTGGCTGTTGCTCAAGATCTCTTCCAGTTCTTTAGGAATGGCACCTGCAATCGCTAGGCAGCAGTTTGGGCCGCGATAACGACGGCTATGAAATCCCCGCATTTGTTCTGGGGTGCTTTCTTTTAGGCTTGCTTCAAAACCAAGGATGGGCCGGCCGTAGGGATGCTCTTCGCAGCAGGCCTTGAGTAGCTGCTTTAGGACCTGATCATCTGGTTGATCTTGGAATTGGGCAATTTCTTCTAAAACCACCTCTCGCTCTGTGGCATAAGCCTCTTGGCGTAATGCTGGTGTCAGAACAAGGTTGAGCAGCAGATCTAGGGCTGCAGTGGCTGCTGTTGGTGGTACCAGAACGTGAAAGTGCACGTCATCGAAACCTGTGGCGGCATTGCTGCTGCCTCCGAGTGCTTCTATTTCTCGATCGAACTCACCAGCCTTTAGGTGATTGCTGCCCTTGAACACCATGTGTTCAAGAAAATGAGCTATTCCCTCTTCTCCTTTGTTTTCACTGGAACTACCTGCCTTGCACCAGAGGTCTAAACATGTAAGTGGTGCGTCCGGCATGGATGCCATCACGCATCTAGTCCCGTTTTTCAGGGTCCAATGTTGAAGATTGGGCTCAGGGGTGGAGTGTGCCAGAGGTGTTTGGCAAAGGCCCATATCGGCTTGTATTTGCTAAGAACGTAGTTCAGTAACGAACGTTTTGATGCGATCAACACTACCAACCGACTTTAGCCGTGTTCGTCAGTGTCAAGTCGAGGGCCCTTTTATCTAATTAGAATTTATCTTCAGCTATCGAGAAGTTAGATATCTGAGTATCGTTTTTGAATTAATAATTGCAGCTCATATGTTTTGGCTGCAGTCTCAATATTCAATTAACAAGGCAAAGTAGGCGGAAGCTTTACTTTATTCACGAACCATTTACTTGCTTGAATTGATCTTTCTTGTGCCCCTAGAGCTCATGCTCACTTGTTAATCAATATGAGTCCAGGTATTTATCTTGTAATGAATTTTTTGAAGTGATTAAAGCTCAGTCTCTATTTTAAGGTAGTGAGCTGTCTCTTGAGGTATTGACAGCCTTTTGCTTGGCAGATTCACGCGTTATTTCTTTAATTGCTCGTCTGGCTTTTCTTGGGTCCAGGCAAAGATTCCTTGAAAGCCCCCAAAGGCTGAGCTGATGCCAAACATCGCAATGAATAAAACTCCGAAAAGTACAATGGCCCCAATCGTGATTGGGTCCAAGTCAAGAGCCATTGCAAAAACAGTACTTAGCATGGTTCGCAAAAAAGGTAAGCGTATTATGGGCATAAATGGCTACATCACAATCCCGCAGTTGAAATTATTCGTGAAGCCCATATAGTTATGGTATTGATAGTCTAATTATTTTATTTATCTTGAAGTGGCTTCTAAAGGAAACTTGATCAGGCAATCAGCAGTGTTTAGTGGTTAGTTTGCATATGAAGCGAGTTTTGCGTACTCATATATATTCGCCAATTTTCTCGAATTGGCTCACCAACATACCGGCCGTTTTTGTTAATAGAACTGGGCTGTGTTGAATGCTCAAATGTCCTGACTATTTAACTGCTTCCTGTTAGCGCACTGCAAAAACCTGCAAATATCCATTTTGTTGCAGTGGCGGGGTTGACAAGGTGCGACAGTCCTCATTCATAGCCTTGTTGCCATTTTGCCGCTTTCTTCTTCCACCAGCGGCCCGGCAATCCACCCTCTTGTGGAGGCATTGGCCGAGCGGATCAGGAATTGCAGAGTTCAGTTGCCTGAGCTCACCCCGCTTGTGGTGGACCCAGAACTTGTGGCGATAAGCGGCTTCCTTGATGGAGAGGAGTTGTTCATTAGTAATGAGTTACATCGCTGTCGGGGGCTGCGTAAGTTGCATCTGGAGATCGCCAGCTTGGGTGCTGGTTTACAGATCCTCCATAGCGTCTTCTTCCCGGATCCCCGTTTTGATCTGCCAATTTTTGGAGCGGATGTCGTCGCTGGACCTGCCGGTATTTCGGCGGCCATTGTTGACCTCTCGCCAGTAGGTCAACAGTTGCCATTGGCAATTTTGCGAGGTCTTGAGGCCCTTCCTATTCCGGCCTTTGAGCAGGTGAGGGAATTGCCTGCATGGGGATCGATCTTTTCGCCGTTTGTGCAGTTCATCCGTCCTGCTAGTAGTCAGGAGGAAGGCTGGTTTGTGGATTTGGTAGATGGCTATCTCAGCGCTCTTGCTTGCGCTGTAGTTGAAGCAACGCCTGATACTTGTTTGGCGGCATCTACGATCCAGAGGCATAAGGGTCAGCTTTCCTATTGCCTTCAACAGAAACGCAACGACAAGACACGAGGTGTGCTGGAGAAGGCCTTCAATCCTCAGTGGGCGGATCGCTACATCGAGGAGATGTTGTTCGACGATCCCTCTCCTCTTTAAACAGTAAAACCTGGCTCTGGTTGCTAGCGGCTGGTCTTTGCTTAGCTCTAATCACTTGGGTTTGGAGTCTCACTCGTCGCCCTGCGGCACCTCCGGTCAGCCCTGCGCTAACTCCAGCAGCAAGACCTATTGAGGCTGTTGCAGCTTTGGGGCAGCTTGAGCCCGCAGGTGATGTGCGTCGCCTTGCAGCCCCTATGGGCGGCTTTGGTGGCACCCCTAGGGTCGCGGTGCTAATGGTTCGTGAAGGTGATCAGGTGAAGCGTGGCCAGGTATTGGCAGAGTTTGATTCCCGACCCAAGATCCTTGCTGATCTCCGAGCTGTCCAGGCCCGTCTGGAGACTCTCGATGTTCAGCTGCGCATGCAAAAGCGTGAGGTGACTCGATACCAGAAGGCTGCTGTGGTCGGAGCTGCATCACTTGTGGATTTAGAGGAAAGACAAGAAGAACTGGTCAAGCTTGAGGGCAATCGGCGCGAGGCTTTAGCGGAACGTCGCGGTCTGGAGGCTGATCTTGCTGATAGCGAATTGAAGTCGCCCATCGATGGAGTGGTGCTAAGGGTGCACACTCGAGTAGGCGAGCGTCCAGATAGTGACGGAGTGCTGGAAGTAGGTGCAAATCAGACGATGGAAGCTCTGATCGAGGTCTATGAGTCGGATGTAAATCGAGTAAATATTGGTCAGATCGTTAGCTTGACCAGTGAAAATGGCGGCTTTAAAGGATCTTTGAGAGGTCGCGTGGAGCGCATCAGTCCCCAGGTGCGTCAGCGCAAGGTGCTCTCAACTGATCCCACTGGTGATGCAGATGCTCGCGTGGTTGAAGTTCGAGTCAGTCTTGATCCCAGCTCGGCGGATCAGGTCAAGCGCCTTACGGGCATGAAGGTGATAGCCCGCTTCCAGCCATCGTGACGTCTGGTTTTTGGCAAGGGCGAAGGATCCCTTTGGCTTGGTTGTTGCTTAGTCGTCAACCTTTGCGGTTGATGGTTGCTTTGGCGGGCATTTGCTTCGCGGGAATCTTGATGTTTATGCAGTTGGGTTTCCGAGATGGATTGTTCGATGCCAGTGTCACAGTGCATCGCTTGTTTGATGCTGATTTGGTGTTGATGAGCCCTCGATCAATGAGCTCGATCAGCATGAGTGGCTTCCCTCGGCGTCGATTAGTGCAGGCCATGGCACATCCGGATGTGCAGGGCACGACACCAGTCAATTGGAATTTTCTGCTGTGGAGAAATCCGGAAACCCTTAAGACACGTTCGATTTTGGCCTTGGGTTTTGAGCCGGTTGATCCGTTATTTACGGATCCTGAGTTAGCGGCCAAGGCTAAATCGCTTACCAGTCGTGGAAGAGTGTTGTTTGATCAGCGTTCTCGAAGTGAGTTTGGACCGATCGCTGAGTGGTTCGATGAGGGCCGCATTGTGGAGACTGAGCTCGCCGGCAAACGGGTACGAGTTACTGGTTTAGTGAGCCTGGGGCCATCGTTTGGTGCTGACGGCAATTTGCTCACTAGTAGAGAGACATTCCTTGAGCTATTACCCAGCACTTCGCCTGGAAGTATTGAGATTGGTTTGGTGAGATTGCGGCCGGGGGCCGATCCGCAGGCTGTTACTCGATCCCTTAAAGAGAGTTTGCCCAACGATGTTCAGGTTTTCACCCGACAGGATTTCATTGATTTCGAGAAGAACTATTGGCGTAGCAGTACTTCGATTGGCTTCATCTTCAGTCTTGGTGCAGCTATGGGTTTTGTTGTGGGGTGCGTGATTGTTTATCAGATTCTCTACAGCGACGTCAGCGATCATTTGCCTGAGTACGCCACATTGATGGCGATGGGTTATCGCTTGAACACTCTCATGGGCGTAGTTGCTCGAGAGGGGGTTTACCTTGCAGTGATGGGCTATCTACCGGCCTATGCCGCCGGTCAGGGCCTTTATGCCTTGGTTCGTAGTTCTACAAAATTGCCTGTGGCCATGGATCCACCTCGGGCAACACTTGTTTTTAGCTTGATTTTGGTGATGTGCATGGCCTCTGCGCTGCTGGCCATGCGTCGATTGGTGGATGCAGACCCAGCGGAGATTTTTTGATGGGTTCGGCCTCTGTTTACTTTTCTCGATCAGCAGGGCATAGGCATGAATGAGAGCCTCACTGTTCAAGTTGAGGGCCTTAGTCATTGGTTTGGCATAGGTGCGATGCGACGTCAGGTGCTGCAGTCCATTTCAATGCAAATAGCCCCTGGTGAGGTGGTTTTGCTCACCGGGCCTTCAGGTTGTGGCAAGACCACACTGCTGACCTTGATCGGAGCGCTGCGCAAGGTTCAGCAGGGGGATGTTTGTGTGTTCGGCCATCAGCTGCATGGATCACATCGTGGTCAACGTCAGCAGCTGCGACGTCACATCGGCATGATCTTTCAGGGGCACAACCTATTGCGCTGTCTTACTGCTGAGCAGAACGTGCAGATGGGAGCTGATTTGTTGCCAGAACTCTCTTATCGGGCTCGTCGTGATCAGGCTCGATATTGGTTGCGGGCTGTGGGTTTGGATGATCACCTCAGCAAGTTGCCCCATGATCTTTCTGGTGGCCAGAAGCAACGGGTTGCTATTGCTCGTGCGTTGGCGGCTCGCCCTCAACTGTTATTGGCTGATGAACCAACAGCAGCTCTCGATAGTGTCACGGGTCGGGAAGTGGTGGATCTGTTGCAAGGACTGGCCCGTGAACAAGCTTGTGCAGTGTTAATGGTTACGCATGATCCTCGAATTGTTGATGTCGCGGATCGCTTGGTGCAGATGGAAGATGGCTGCCTATTGCCCACTCTTGGCTAGGTTGGGTTGAGATCTTTAGTTCGGACGTCCAAAAATTATGTCGAAGCGTAGAAACCTCAAAAAGGAAAAGCAAGAGCGCAACCGCTCCTATGCCCGCAAATTCAAGAAGCGCAAGCTGCGCAATGATGGCCGCGGCGAAGGTGCGGGGAACGGTGTCACCGGAACTGCCAATAACGGTGGTGCTGCCGACTAATCCATCGACTGATTCATTGCGTCGACGAATAGGGGCTTTGATTAGCCCCCTTTTTTCATGTCTATAGGCTGTCGTTTGTCAGCAGTAGTTGTGGTAGCGGATGTTTGTAAGTGTCGTAATACCCACCTATAACCGCCGGCCGATTCTGGAAAAGTGTCTGTTGGCTCTGGAGCAGCAGGTTCTGGCCTCTGCGTTGGATTCTTACGAGGTAGTGCTGGTTGATGACGGCTCAACTGATGGCACCCCTAATTGGTTGAGGGGTGAGGCTTCACGTTTTGCTCATGTACGCCTGGTGGAGCAAGATCATGGAGGTCCAGCCGAGGGGCGTAATCGGGGTGTAGACCACGCTCGCGGCGATGTAATTGTTTTTATTGATAGCGATTTGGTGGTTACTGAATCGTTTTTGGCTTGTCATGCACAAGCTTTACGTCGTTGTTGGCAGCGTCGTGGTGATCGGCTCTGTTTCACCTATGGCGCTGTGATTAACACGGCAAACTTTGAGCATCCCACCACAGAACCCCACAAATTTCAGGATCTTTCTTGGGCATATTTCGCTACAGGTAATGTGGCCATCGACCGCGAAGTGCTTGAAAGGTCTGGGCTTTTTGATGTTGGTTTCCGTCTCTATGGCTGGGAGGATTTGGAGCTGGGGGAACGACTTCGTCAGATGGGTGTTGAGTTGGTGAAATGTCCCGAGGCAGTTGGTTATCACTGGCACCCGGCCCTGCGTCTTGAGCAAGTTCCTGACTTGGTAAGGATTGAGCAGGAGCGGGCCAAAATGGGCTTGGTCTTCTATCGCAAGCACCCAACCCGTCGGGTGCGTTACATCATCCAGTTCACCTGGCTTCATCGACTCTTATGGGAACTGCTAACGCTTGGTGGCTTGCTCAATGAGCGCAGCCTGCGGCCACTACTTGCCAGGTTGATCCGCAACGGTCATCCAGGTTTAGCAATGGAGCTTTTGCGGTTACCACTGAACCGCATTGGCGTAAGGGCACTTTTCAAGGAGGCTGCTCTTGCAGGGCTGCGCTAAGAGGTCGTTTTGATAAATTCCATTGGTACTTTCATTCCGCACACCTGTCTGTTTCGGGTGATGACTGAGTTGATTCAAGCCTTTTGGCGTGATTGGCTCGCATACCTGGCAGGTGGAGGCGAACCCGAAACCTAAAAAACTATGGCTGTTGTCACTCTTTCCGAAATGATGGAGGCGGGTGCTCATTTTGGGCACCAAACCCGTCGTTGGAATCCCAAGATGTCGCGCTACATCTACTGCGCGCGTAATGGTGTTCACATCATTGATCTTGTGCAGACCGCTATCTGCATGAACAATGCATATAAATGGACTCGTACCGCCGCTAGAAGTGGCAAGCGTTTCCTTTTTGTTGGCACTAAAAAGCAAGCCTCGGAAGTGGTGGCTTTGGAAGCCACCCGCTGCGGTGCGTCTTATGTGAATCAGCGTTGGCTTGGTGGCATGCTCACCAACTGGACAACAATGAAGGCCCGGATTGATCGGTTGAAAGATCTGGAGCGCATGGAATCATCTGGCGCAATAGCCATGCGACCCAAGAAGGAAGCTTCTGTTTTGCGTCGTGAGCTTGAGCGACTGCAGAAGTATCTCGGTGGCCTTAAGGGGATGAGACGCTTGCCGGATGTTGTGGTGCTTGTTGATCAACGCCGCGAAACCAACGCTGTGCTCGAAGCCCGCAAGTTGGATATTTCTTTGGTGTCCATGCTTGACACCAATTGCGACCCTGATCTTTGTGAGGTGCCTATCCCTTGCAATGACGATGCCGTTCGCTCTGTGCAGCTTGTGTTGGGCCGACTAGCTGATGCGATCAACGAAGGTCGTCACGGTAATAACGATCAGCGAGGTGCTGATCAAGGCGACGATTGAGTCCATAGCTGGCGTCAAGTTTTCGCAACCGACCTTCTTGCCTGGTTGGTTGCACTCCATATCCTCTTCACCCCGATTTCCCATGGCGGATGTAACAGCCAAGCTCGTCAAGGACCTGCGCGATAAAACCGGCGCGGGAATGATGGATTGCAAGAAAGCCCTGGCAGAAACTGGCGGCGATATGACAAAGGCATCCGAATGGCTTCGTCAGAAGGGTATAGCCAGTGCAGAAAAAAAATCTTCTCGCACTGCAGCTGAAGGTGCCATTGGTAGTTACATCCATACCGGAGCAAGGGTTGGAGTTCTCCTCGAATTGAATTGCGAAACTGATTTTGTAGCCCGCGGTGATTTATTCCAGGAGCTTTTAAAGGATGTGGCTATGCAGGTGGCTGCGTGTCCGAACATCGAGTACGTAAGTACAGATGAGATCCCTGCTGATGTGGTCGAACAGGAAAAATCCATCGAGATGGGTCGTGATGATCTTTCCGGTAAGCCTGATCAAATGAAGGCAAAGATCGTTGAAGGAAGAATCAATAAACGCCTTAAGGAACTAGCTCTACTTGAGCAACCTTTCATCCGTGATAGCTCCATAACGGTTGCGGAACTCGTTAAGCAGGTGGCTGGCAAGATTGGCGAGAATGTCAGGGTTCGTCGCTTCACCCGCTACACCCTTGGTGAGGGCATTGAAGTAGATCAGACCGATTTCGCTACGGAAGTGGCGTCCATGTCGGCAGCTTGATTTTGGTTTTGGAGAAGTAGAGATTGCAGCGCTTTGAGCCCGATCAGCAGCTTGCAGCTCTACGCAAGCAGAGTCAGCGCTTAGCGTCGACTCTCTACCGTGATATGGCCCTCTACCTTCAGTTGATGCGGGGCGAATTGCTTAATGACGTACGTCAGGCTCTCTTCCTGTTGATAACTGATCGGGATCAGAATCGTTTGAGCGCCATTGCAGAAGATGCCAGGTCGGCATTTCAACTTCAGGTTGAGCAATTGGTTGCTCGTTGCTGTTCTTTGTTGACTGTGGAACAGTTGATGGATATGGCGCGCCAGATGGAGCGTGAACGCCAAAAGAAGAGTGATCAAACCAGGCGGGATCTCTTGTTGGCTCTTAGTTCTGAGCAGGGTCCAATGCCAGAGGCTGAAGGGTCTATCCATCTAAGTCTCGACCCTCCACTAGAGCAACCTGATCGCTTCGCTGGCATTCAGAGCACTGATCAGGATCAGCAGAACAGCAGAATTAGCGCAGACTTCGCTGACTCGGGAGCTATTGATCAGTCTGATTTAGAGGGAGATGACCTTGTCGAAGACTCCTCCCAGGAGTTGGAAGCAGAGGCCTCAGAAACGGTTGGTGGCAAGAAGGGTGATCTTGAGATGCTGCGCTCTTTATTTGTTATGGCTGGCGAGACTATTGCCACTGATGAGCATGATTTAGCGAGTGCATCAGAAGATTGGCAACAAGGTGATATCTCTGCGCTTAATGGTGGGCTTGATGCAGACCAAGGTTTTTTACCCGTAAGCCCACTGGAGTTAGCACGATGGTTGGAAACTCTTGACCGTGCACTTGCACGCAGGTTGCGCAATCTTTCGCATGCTCTCAACGTGGAATTATTGCGAGCCGGAATTGTTGGCAGTCTCTTGCCTATCAGTTTTCTCGACGCGGTGTTAAGTGGTCAGCTCGAATCTGAACCGGTGGCATCCAATTTATTGAGACTGCGTGTACCGGTATCCACAAATCGACTGGGAGTAGAAGGCATGGAGATTGTTTGCGTGCTTATGCGCCCATCTGAGTTGGAGTTTGACCACCCTCGCTTGCGTCGTTGTCGGGCTGAACTAAAGCATCACCGCCAAGATTTGCTCACAATGGTTCGACAACAGCGGCACTGGCAACGTCGCGCTATGGCTCAGGAGGTAAAGCAACAGTGGTGGCCGAACCCTCCCACCAATCCGCCAACCAGTTCACCCAAGGCTTGACTGCGGACCAGCTGCGGCAAGTGCTCAGCTGGTTGCGCCCTCTTCAGCAGGCTTTGACCTTGGAGGCAGAGAATGGTTTTAAAAATCTTCAGGGACGTCAAGAGCATTTCCATGCATTTTTAGCGCGTCAATTAGCGGCATCACCTTCTCTACTGCTGCCCAGTGAGAGTCAGTCTCGTCTCAGTCAGATGGCTGAAGCCTTTGCAGGCTATCCAGATAGTTCTGAGTCGGTACGCCGTCGATTAGTGACTGACTCTCGACAGCTATTACACACTATTCAAAAGTGCTTACAACCTCCTGCACCAATGGCTCCTCCGAGCTTGAAGCAAGAGGGTGCAAAAAAGCGTCAGCAGGTCTACTTGTCTGCAAGCAGCAGCAGCTTGAAGTTGGATAGTCCTTTGGCAGAAGTAAAGGGAATCGGCCCAAAGTTTGCCGAAAGATTGGCTGGGCTTGGATTACTGCTAGTCAAAGATCTATTGCAGTACTACCCCAGGGACTATGTGGACTATTCCTCGTTGAGGCGAATCCAGGCCCTAGAGGCAGGGCAGACGGCCACGATTGTGGCAACGGTTAGGCGCTGTCATGGGTTCAAAAGCCCACGTAATCCCAATTTGTCCATTCTTGAGTTGCAGCTTCAGGACCCTACTGGTCGCCTGAAAGTGACTCGATTTTTTGCTGGTCGCCGTTTTAGCAGTTCTAGTTACATCAAAAGCCAGTCACGCCTTTACCCTCCTGGAGTCACTGTTGCCGTCAGCGGGTTGGTCAAAGAGGGCCCCTATGGCATGAGTTTCCAAGATCCCCTGATTGAGGTTATGGAGAGTCCTCATGCGCCACTTCGCTCTCGCAGCATTGGTCGTTTGTTGCCTGTTTATGCCCTTGTCGAGGGACTAACTGCCGATCGGTTTCGTGATCTTGTGAAGCTCGTTTTGCCTTTGGCAGTCCGTTGGCCTGATCCCCTTTCTAAATCGCAGCTTCTGGCATTGAGTTTGCCGACTAGAAGTGATGCCTTGATCGCTATTCATTGTCCAGACGATCAAAACTCATTGCAGGCGGCTAGGCGCCGCTTGGTTTTTGACGAGTTTCTTCTTCTGCAGTTGGGGCTACTAAAAAGGCGTGCAGAACTTCGTAGCCGTTCTGCTCCTGTGTTGGTGACGGCGGGGCAGCGAGATGGCCTAGTAGGTCGTTTTTTGGAGCTTTTGCCATTTCCGCTAACAGGAGCTCAAGAACGAGTACTGGCCGAAATCGAGGTCGACCTGGCGTGTTCGGAACCGATGGCACGTCTTGTTCAGGGAGATGTGGGTAGTGGTAAGACGGTTGTAGCCCTTGCTGCCCTGCTCTCGGCAGTACAAGCCGGCTGGCAAGGAGCGTTTATGGCACCCACGGAGGTTCTCGCTGAGCAGCACTACCGCACTTTGTGTCTTTGGTTGCCTCAGTTGCATGTCAGCGTTGAGTTAATTACGGGAGCAACTACCCGACTACGTCGTCGTCAGATCCTTGATGACTTGGTCAATGGATCTCTGAAGATTCTGGTAGGCACTCACGCCTTAATTGAAGACCCTATTGCCTTTTCACGATTAGGGCTGGTTGTGGTTGATGAACAGCATCGTTTTGGCGTAAGGCAACGCAATCGTTTGCTGAGTAAGGGGCTTCAGCCCCATCTTCTGACCATGACAGCCACTCCTATTCCGCGAACTCTTGCGCTCTCAGTGCATGGGGATTTGGATGTGAGTCAAATCGATGAATTGCCTCCAGGTCGTACTCCCATTAAGACTCAGATGATTAGTGGGTCAGATAGAGATCAGGCCTATCAACTAATCCATGATCAAGTCTCTCGTGGCCAGCGCGCTTATGTGGTGTTACCTCTTGTTGAGGATTCAGAAAAGCTTGATCTGCGTTCAGCCGTGAAGGTTCATACCCAGTTGTCAGAGCAGATATTTCCAGAATTCAAGGTGGGATTGCTGCATGGACGCTTGAGCAGTGCCGAGAAGCAAGGTGTGATCAAGTCCTTTGCAGCAGGTGATTGCCAGGTGCTGGTATCTACGACTGTTGTGGAGGTAGGCGTGGATGTACCTCAGGCCAGTGTGATGGTGATCGACCACGCGGATCGCTTTGGTCTAGCCCAATTGCATCAACTACGCGGTCGTGTGGGTCGGGGCGCAGCAGCGTCCTACTGCGTATTGATCAATGACAGCTCAAACCCTTTAGCAAGGCAGCGACTTGAAGTGCTTGTGCGCTCCAATGATGGCTTTGAGATTGCAGAAATCGACTTGCGTTTACGAGGGCCAGGGCAAGTACTTGGGACCAAACAGTCTGGATTGCCTGATTTGGCCCTAGCAAGCCTGGCTGATGATGGATCCGTGCTTGAAGAGGCACGTAATGAAGCTCAGAGATTGCTCAGAGATGATCCGAGCCTCACTCGTCATTCTCTGCTGAGGCAGTTGCTCGAAGCACAGTGGCAGCGCCTTAGTGGAGCAGCTCATCTCAACTAAATTAGATAGTTTTCCACATTATTGAGCCTCGACCGGGTGCTAATGCTTAGGCAATGAGGCTGAGGTATTTTTTGCTACATCGTTTTTGGAGATAGTCCGTTAAGTAGTTGCTATTGATAGTGCCTTGCCGTTGTTGATTAGATGGCAAAAGCTCTGTTTTGCAATTGGTTTCAGCGAATTCTGTCGAATAAATACTTAGCTTATCTTTCTTCCGGCATTGCTTAATGCTATCGTTATCATGTGTTGGGTGCTTTGTGCCAAATTTAGTTTTTTCAGTTTGAGCAATATCCGTTTTGTGGAAAACTAAGTGGTCGCTGTGGAAAATGTTACGGGACTC
>MPLU02036126.1_pt1 | contig 47181 bp, 46 predicted proteins | sample 1617381 | NCBI WGS metagenome assembly MPLU02 (sample SAMN05944801, study PRJNA350692) | marine metagenome | biome: marine; feature: ODZ; material: water; isolation source: 90 m water sample filtered on 0.2 um supor filter | place: Pacific Ocean | collected 2012-04-08 | depth 90m m
TCCGATCAAGTTGCCGATCCACAACTGGTCGTCCCAGATCGCCGGCGTCTACGCCGTTGGTGCGATCCTGGAGGCAACCGGCAACTCGGTGGAGTACATCTCGGCGGATTCCACGCTGGTGTACACGTCGATGTGTGAGGGCGACATGGACCTCGTTCACGAGGTCTGGGAGGGCGCCTTTGGCGTTGCCTTCATGGAGCAGGTCGACGCGGGTTGTGTGATCGATGCGGCAACGCACGACGCCAAGACCCGTGAAGAGTGGTGGTACCCGTCCTACGTTGAGGACGTGTGCCCGGGTCTCCCCGACTGGGAGGCGCTCAACGGTTGCGCCGAAATGTTCGCTACGCCCGATTCGGGTGGCAAGGGCCGCTTCCTTGGTGGTCCGGTGGACTGGTTGAAGGGTGACCAGGAGCGTGTCGAGGGTCTCGAGATGGACTTCATTGTCGAGAACGCCGGTACGGCTGGTGCCCTGTGGGCAGCGTTGGAGGCAGCTTCTGCGAACCAGGAGCCGATCGTGTTGTTCAACTGGACCCCGAACTTCATCGAGGCCATGTACGACGGCAAGTTCATCGAGTTCCCGACGTTTGCTGACGAGTGCCGGACCGATGCCTCTTGGGGCCTCAACCCGGAGACGACGCACGACTGTGGCAACCCGAAGGACGGCTATCTCAAGCTCGGCGTGTGGTCCGGATTCCCGGACAAGTGGCCGACTGCGTATGCCGCGGTTCAGAAGATGAACTTCACCAACTTGGACATTGCCCAGTTGGCCATGTACGTCGACATCGACGGCATGGAGCCTGAGGATGCGGCTGCCTTGTGGTTGGCCGACAACTGTGCCCGTTGGACTGGATGGGCTTCAGCCGATCAGGGTGTCTGCCCCGAGGCCCCGGTCGCTGCTGAAACGCTCTACGACTATGGGGTCACAGATGACACCATCCGGATCGGCGCTATTGCTGACCTCAGTGGAATTTTTGCCCCACTGGTCATCCAGATCATTGATGCCCAGACTTCCTACTGGGACATGGTCAACGATCACGGTGGTATTGACGGCAAGCAGGTCGAGTTCGTCGTACTGGATAACGGCTACGACGTGCCGACCCACCTTGAACGCTACGAAGCGATGAAGGACAAGGACTCTGGCGTGGTGTTCCTCAGCCAGTCGACCGGCTCGCCCCACACGGCGGCGATCGCCGAGGCGTTGGTTGAAGACGGCCTGGGAGCTATTCCGTTGTCGTGGTATTCGGGTTGGCCTGATCCGGCGTTTGGCCAGAACGTTTTCGAGTCATACACCAACTACTGCTATGAGTCGATGAACGCTGTGGACTGGTTGTCAAATAATGTCGTTGAGGGTGACACCAAGCTCGCCGTCATCTCCTACCCGGGTGAGTACGGGCAGGATGGCGCGACCGGTGCCAAGATGGCTGCTGAGGCCCTTGGTATTGAAGTCGTCTATGACGGAGAAGGAGCGGCCATCCCTGGTGCCGATCAGACGCCTGTCATTGCAGGCCTGATTGAGTCGGGGGCAAATCTGGTATGGGCAACTGTGGGGCCAGGGGTGTTCGCCGAGATCTTCGGCGGTGCCGCTGCTCAGGGGTTCATGCCGATCTGGTCGGGTAACTCGCCTACCTACAACTACGTGCTTCTGGCCACGCCGTTGGCACCGGCGCTCGACGCGGTCTACTACCAGTCGAGCTATGTGCCGACGTGGAACACCGGTGGTACATCAGGCATGGAGACGATGGTGGCAGAGCTTCAGGCACGAATCCCGGACAAGCCTCTTTCGGATGTCTACGCAGTGGGTTGGACTGAAGCCATGGCTACGCACCAGATCCTTGAGACCGCAGCTAACAACAAGGACATGACCCGAGCCGGCGTGATTGTGGCGGCCAATGAGACGGTCGTGGACTATCAGGGCCTTGCTCCCAACCAGGGTTACGGCGGCGAGGTGAATGACTTCATCGTGAGGGAGTCGTACATCTTTGACATCCAGGCCGACCTATTTGATGCTGAAGCCACTGTTGCCGGTGGCGGAAGCACAGGTTCGGTAATGCTGGGTGGCGGTCCGATCATGTCGGACCAGGCCCGCGATCACGTCTATGAGGGCGCCTGCTTCTCAGCTGGCTGATCCCCTGTAGAGGAACCGAATACTGATGGAACGAGGGGGTGGCCGACACACCGGCCACCCCCTCAGTCCACAGTGGCAATCGCAAAGTCACCACTAGAGGCTCTTGATGCTTGAAGTCGCGAATTTGGAGGTCGTCTACAACGAGGTGATCCTCGTCCTTCGCGGCCTGTCAATTGAAGTGCGAGATGGGCAGATTGTCGCTCTCCTGGGAGCGAACGGTGCCGGCAAGACCACGGCTACCAGAGCCATCACCGGATTGTTAGACGTTCATGAGGGCAAGGTCACCAAAGGAACCGTCACTCTTGATGGTGATCGCATCGACGGTCTAGAACCGGCACAAATTGTGCGATTGGGGATCTCGCAGGTGATGGAAGGTCGCCGTGTGTTCGCCGAATTGACGGTTGACGAAAATCTCGTGACCGGGGGCATTACCAGTAACGACCGCAAGGCAATTGCCGAGTCACACGAACGGGTGATGACAATGTTCCCCATTCTGGCCGAGCGCCGTAATTCGACGGCGGGGTATCTATCGGGTGGTGAACAGCAGATGCTGGCCATTGGTCGAGCCCTAATGTCCAACCCGCAGTTGCTGATCCTCGACGAACCATCCCTAGGCCTTGCTCCCAAGTTGGTGGCACAAATCCGTGACCACATCGTCGAGATCAACCAGTCTGGGACCAGCGTCCTTCTTATCGAACAGAACGCCAACATGGCCCTGTCGATCGCGGACTATGGCTACATCATGGAGACCGGAAAGGTTGTCATGGATGGCGAGGCGGCCAAGCTCCTAAAGGACGAGGACGTAAAAGAGTTTTATCTGGGCCTGCACGGAGACGAGGGTGAACGCAAGTCGTTCCGCGATGTGAAGCACTACAAGCGGCGTAAGCGGTGGCTGTCGTGACCGAATCCCGGCTGGCCGACCCGCTTCTGGAGGTTGACGGCATCAGCCTGTCGTTCAAGGGCGTCAAGGCCATTACCGACGTGTCCTTCCAGGTAGGCACGGGAGAGCTGTTCGCCATAATCGGTCCCAATGGGGCCGGCAAGACCTCGATCTTCAACAGCATTAGCCAGGTGTACCACCCTCAGACGGGCGACATCCGGTGGAAGGGCGAGTCGATTATGGGTAGCCGCCCGGACCGGGTGGCCGAACGGGGCATCGCCCGTACGTTCCAGAACATCGAGCTCTTCCCGCACATGACGGTGTTGGAGAACCTCCTACTGGGCCGTCACATTCGTATGGAGCGGTCGTGGTTGGCCGGAGCCCTGTGGTTCGGGCCGGCTAAGCGCGAAGAGATTGATAACCGGCGGGCCGTAGAGGACATCATCGATTTTCTAGAGATCGAGCAGTGGCGTAAGCACCCGGTGGCGCTGCTGCCGTACGGCTTCCAGAAGCGCGTGGAACTGGGTCGGGCACTGGCTATGGAGCCCGAGTTGCTCCTCCTGGACGAGCCTGTGGCCGGAATGAATCTGGAGGAGACCGAGGACATGGCCCGGTTCATCCTCGACATCCGGGAGGAGCTCGGTATCACGATCGTCCTGGTGGAGCACGACATGGGCCTGGTCATGGACATAGCCGACCGGGTACTGGTGCTGGACTTCGGACAACGGATTGCTGAGGGCTCGCCGGCTGATGTGCAGCGAGACCCTGCGGTGATCGCCGCCTATCTAGGCGACGAAGCAGGCCTGGCTGCAGCCGGCTCCTGACCAGGGCCAGCGGAGACTCAACGGTGACTGACGAGCTCCGCGCTGATCCGTTTCTGGAGCGGGCCACCGAGAAGGTGGCCGATGCGCTGCCCGATGTCGACCTCGACCTCTTCCGCCTCTCGTTCGTCCTCACTCGGGCCGCTAACCGGTTCAGTCGCCACGTCGAGTCCACCGTGCACCGTCCCCGGGGCTTGACCACTGCCGGCTTCCGGATCCTGTTCACCCTCTGGTCCAGCGGACCCCTTCCCGCTCACCGGATCGCCCTGTTGGCCGGCTTGTCGAGGGCGTCGGTATCCAGCGTGGTGAACACCTTGGAGCGAGACGGCCGGGTGGAGCGGACGCGCGGAGATGACGATCGGCGGGTGGTGACCGTGTCACTGACGCCGTCCGGTGAGACTGCTGTGCGTGAGACTTACGAAGGCCAGTACGCGCTTGAGCAGACTCAGTACGAAGGCCTGTCCCCGACCGAACGCGCTGCGCTGGCCGAGGCGTTGGCGACGCTGATCGCCACCCCGTTGGGTGGGGGCGTTGGGGAGTTGGCCTAGAGGCGCACCCGGCTGCTGTCTGGGTCGTAGAACGGGCGGAATGAGGCGGTTGCCGGAACTCGGGTGCCGTTCACGTCGACTTCGAAGGTGCCTTCGATTACCTGGGCGCGGGGGGTGTCGGGCTCACATCCCACGTAGCCCATGCCCAGGGCGCCGCCGATCGTGTGGCCGTACATGCCCGAGGTAATCCTCGAGACCAGGACGCCGTCGCGGTACACGGGTTCGTCGTGGTAGAGCAGCGGCGCTGGATCGTCGAGGCGGAACTGCACGAGGCGTCGATCCACCCCGGTTTCGCGCTGGGCCATCAAGGCATCGAGGCCGATGAAGCCACCCGGCTTGTCGAATGCGACGCCCCACGACAGGCCGGCGTGGAGGGGGGTGTCCTCCTCGGCAATGTCGTCGCCCCAGTGGCGGTAGGCCTTCTCCATGCGCAGTGAGTTCATGGCGTGGTAGCCGGCCGGCGTGAGACCCCGTGGTTCACCGGATTCCCAGAGTGCGTCGAAGGCCCCGAGGGCGAACTCGGTGGGTACGTACAGCTCCCAACCCAGCTCCCCCATGTAGGTGCGGCGCACGGCGATGGAACGGGCGTAGCCGAGGTCGATTTCCTGGAGGGTGCCGAACGGGAAGGCTTTGTTGGACAGGTCGGCGTCGGTCAGTGGCGCCACGATGTTGCGGGCCTCGGGTCCGAAGACGCCCAGGACGGCCCAGGCGGAGGTCACGTCGGTGACCGTCGTGCGGGCGTCGTCGGGGGTATGGCGCGAGATCCAGTCAGCGTCTTTGATCTGGGTAGAGAAGGCGGTCACCACCAGGAAGCGGTGGTCGTCGAGGCGGTTGACGGTCAGGTCGGCTTCGATGCCGCCCCGGTCGTTCAGCCATGTGGTGTACACCGACGTGCCTGGTTCGACGTCCACGTCGGCCGACGAGATCCGGTTCAGCACGGCGCAGGCGTCCGGTCCCTGGACGAGCAGCTTGGCCAGCGAGGTCTGGTCGAACAGCGCCGCGCCCTCTCGGCACGCCCGATGCTCGTCGGCCGAGTACTCGAACCAGTTCTGGCGACCGAATGTGTACTCGTAGGTCGGCTCCACGCCCTCGGGGGCGTACCAGTTGGGTCGTTCCCAGCCGCCGCCTTCGCCATGGCAGGCACCGAGGTCGGCCAGACGGTCGTGGAACGGCGAGTGGCGTACACCGCGGGCCGTCTCGACCTGGCGGAATGGCCAGTGCATGGCGTACAGCAGGCCGAGGGCCTCCACAGAACGATCGTGGAGATAGCGCCGGTTGGTCTGGAAGGGTTGCATGCGTCGGACGTCGACGTCCCACAGGTCCATTGGTGGCCGACCGTGGACCATCCACTCGGCCAGTACCTTTCCGGCACCCCCGGCTGACTGCATCCCTATCGAGTTGAACCCGGTGGCCACCCAGTGGTTGCGAAGTTCAGGGGTCTCGCCGAGCAGGTAGCGGTCGTCGGGGGTAAACGACTCTGGGCCATTGAAGAACAGTCGGATGCCCATGTTCTCGAGTACGGGAAGGCGTTCACAGGCCGCCTCATAGACCGGGGCGAGGTGGTCCCAGTCCTCGTCTAGCTGCATGAACGGACGGTCAGTGGGAATGCCGGCCATGCCGAACGGCTTAGCCACTGGTTCGAAGGCCCCGACCATGAGCCGACCGGCCTCTTCCTTGACGTAGATGCAGTTGTCGGTGTCGCGCAGCACCGGCAGGCCAGAGGGCAGATCGGGGATCGGTTCGGTCACCAGATAGAAGTGCTCACAGGCGTGCAGCGGAATGTTGACTCCCACGTCACGGCCCAATTGGTGGGACCACATGCCGGCCGCGGTGACCACGTGCTCGGCGTCGATGGGTCCCTGGTCGGTGTCGACGCCGACCGCCTGGCCATCGGTGGTGCGGATGTGTTCGACGGATACGCCCTCGAAGATCCGGGCGCCCCTCTCCTTGGCCACGTTGGCCATGGCCATGGTGGTGTCCACTGGCGAGGCCTGACCGTCGCCGGGTAGCCAGACACCTCCCACGATGCCGTCGGGGTTCAACAGCGGATAGCGGGCGCACAGGTCGTCAGCGGATATGACTTCCACCTCAACGTCGAACGTGTTGGCCATGCCGGCACCGCGCACCAACTCCTCCATGCGTTCCGGGTTGTCGGCGACGCTGAGCGATCCGACCTTCTTGAAGCCGGTTGCATGTCCCATGTCGCGCTCGAGGGACTCGTACAACTCGGCGGAGTAGGCGGCCAGTCGGGTCATGTTCTGGGTGGCCCGAAGGCAGCCCACGAGGCCAGCGGCGTGCCAGGTGGTGCCGCTGGTTAGCGTGTTGCGTTCCAGTAGGACGACGTCGGTCCAACCCAACTCGGTGAGGTGGTAGGCGATGCTGGCACCCACGATGCCACCACCGATGATGACGACCTGGGCCCGCTCGGGGATCTGTTTGGCCATGTGGAGGGACTCCGGGGATCTCGGGTTGCCGGTGTTTCCGCCCGGTTGGGGGGTCGTCGCTCCGGGCCCTTGCTGTTAGAAGACTTAGCGATTACGTTACAGGCTCTAACGTCAGTGACGCCAGTCACCTACGACCGGTCCGCGCAGTGTACGACCGCATCCCCAGCGGAGGATCCATGAGCACCCATCGAGAACTCGCCCAGAAGCATCTCGTACCCCACTTCACACCGAAGGCGGCATGGCAGAACGATGCCCTACCCATCATCGAACGAGCAGAGGGCTGCTACCTCTACGACGCCGACGGAGTCGAGTACCTCGATGGCCTAGCCGGTCTGTTCTGCGTGAACATCGGTCACGGTCGGCCCGATCTATCGAACGCGGCGGCCAAGCAGATGAACAAGCTTGCCTACTCCACCAACTGGGGGTTCGCTCACCCGCCAGCCATTGAGGCCGCGGAGATGATCGCCGGCTTTGCCCCTGGGGATCTGAGCGAGACGTTCTTCGTGAGCTCGGGGTCCGAAGCTGTGGAGTCGGCCATCAAGTTCGCCCGCAACTATCACCTGGCCCGGGGAGACGAGGCTCGCTACAAGGTCATCTCTCGTAACTGGGCCTACCACGGCACGACGCTGGGGGCGCTTTCGGTCACCGGTATCCCCAAGTTCCGGGATCCGTATCTGCCGATGCTGTGGGACGGCACCCGCCATGTCTCCAATACCCGTGAGTGCACCTCTCCGGTCGGCACCCCGGCCGCAGAACTGTCCTGTGTGCAGGCCATCGAGGAGATGATTCTGGCCGAGGGCCCCGAGACCATCTCGATGGTTATCGGCGAACCGGTTCAGAACGGTGGTGGTGCCCTGGTGCCGCCCAACGGCTACTGGCAGGAGCTTCGTCGCATCTGCGACCGGTATGGCGTGTTGCTGGTGGCCGATGAGGTCATCTGCTCGTTCGGTCGGTTCGGCCACTGGTTCGCCAGCGAGCGTCTGGACGTGGTGCCCGACATGATCACCTTCGCCAAGGGCGTTACTTCTGCCTACCAGCCGCTCGGCGGGGTGGTCATCCGTGGCCAGCTGGTCGAGGAGCTGTTCGACTCGCCCATGGGTTCGTACGTGCACGGCTCGACGTTCGGTGGGCATCCGGTGGCCACTGCGGTGGCCGTGGCCAACATGACTGCCATGCGTGACGAGGGCGTGTTGCAGCATGTGCTGGACAACGAGGGCTACTTCACCGAGCAGTTGCAGGCGATGGGTGGTGCCCATCGGTCGGTCCGCGAGGTTCGGGGCACCGGCTACTTCTACGCCGTGGACCTTTGCGCTGACTCGGCTGACGACCGCGACCTCAGCCCCACCCAGGAGACCGGCCTGCGGGGCGGGGCGTTGGGCGGCTTCGTCCGCGAAGAGCGGATGACGGTGCGGCCCGATGATCGTGGCTACACCGGCCTGACCATCTCGCCACCGCTGGTCGCAGACCGTGCGATCATCGACGACCTGGTGGCCCGGATCGACCGGGTGATCGACCGGGTCGATGCATGGCTGGGCGACAACGACTAGACCGACAGGGATCGGTCGGGGAACGACACCGGTACTGAGGGGGACCGAAACGTGAAGAATCTTTCAGTCGAGGGGCTGGGCATGGTCTACGAGTTGCCGAAGGGTGGCTCGGTTCAGGCCTTGCACGACGTCTCGTTCGACCTCGAGGCCGGGCGGTTGCTGACGCTGCTTGGGCCCTCCGGGTGCGGCAAGACGACGTTGCTCAACATCATCGCCGGCTTCCTGGCTCCCACGTCGGGGTCGGTAACCCTCGGTGGCGACCCCATCAGGGGGCCCGGCCAAGAGCGGGGCATGGTCTTCCAGCAGGGCGCCCTGTTTGAGTGGCAGTCGGTGGCTCAGAACGTGGCCTTTGGACCCCGGATGAACCGAAAGAAGCGATCCGAGACCAACGAGTTGGTCCAGGACCTGCTGGCCACGGTGGGTCTGCAGGGCTTCGGCGACAAGGCGGTCTACGAACTCTCCGGTGGCATGCAGCAGCGGGTCGCCCTGGCCCGATGCCTCGCCAACGATCCTGAGATCATCCTCATGGACGAGCCGTTGGGTGCCCTCGATGCCCTCACCAGGGAGAAGATGCAGAGTCTCATCCTGAAGCTCTGGCAGGAGACGGGCAAGACGATCGTTCTGGTCACCCACAGCGTGGAGGAGGCCCTCTACCTGGGTGATCGCCTCTTCGTGATGGCTCCGCGTCCGGGTCGCGTGGAGCGCGAATACGAGTTGCCGTTCGCGGCCAAGGGGCTCCACGTCGATCCCCGTGAGATGAAAGCCTCGCCCGAGTTCATCGAGAAGCGCGAGGAGTTGCTGTCGCTCATCTGGGAGATGGAGGAGCAGATCATGGGCCACGATGGAGGTGTGTCGTGAGCATCCCCAGCAGGCTCGCCGGCCACGCGGGAGCGGTTCGCAAGGGGGCCAGTGGCCGCAAGACCGTGACCTTCGGCGATGCCTCGGAGGTCAAGGGTTCCCCGCTTTGGAGCGTCGCCTCACTGCTGTTCGTGGCCTTCATCTGGTGGTGGATCAAGAGCGGAACCGAACCGATGATCAACGACCGGACGTTCCCATCGATGCGTCAGACGTGGGACGCCTTCGTCGAGTTGGCGACCGACGGTTACCGCCGGGTCAGCCTGTGGGACCACACGTGGGCCAGTCTCTGGCGGGTCCTCAAGGGTCTCGTCTACGGGGTGATCGTGGGTGTGCCCGTCGGTTTCGCCATGGGCCTGTCCAACCGGCTACGGGGCATCTTCGACCCCATCGTCGAGTTGCTGCGTCCTGTGCCACCTCTGGCCCTGCTGCCGCTGTTCATCGTGTGGTTCGGCATCGGCGAGGGTTCCAAGGTCAACCTCTTGTTCTTCGCTGCGGTATGGATCATGGTCATCGCGGCTCGGGCCGGGGTACTCGGCGTGCGGGGCTCGAAGGTCCACGCCGCCTATTCCCTGGGTGCCAACAAGTGGCAGATCCTGCGGTACGTGATTCTCCCCAACGCGCTGCCAGACATATTCACCGGCATGCGGGTCGCCCTCGGTGTGTGCTGGGGAACATTGGTGGCCGCCGAGTTGACCGGGACGACCACCGGCCTCGGAGCAATGATCTTTGCTGCCTCGAAGTTCTTCCGGATGGATGTCGTAGTCGTGTCGATCATCGTCATCGGGGTCATCGGTGTGGCCATGGACCTGGCCATGCGTTTCCTGGAGCGGCGCCTCATCCCTTGGCGTGGCAAGGGTTGAGCTCATCCGGAGATTCCCGCCCGGTGAGTTCCCCGGGGAGTTCAAACGTCCCGGCGGTTGTTTCCGGGTGGTACGAGCTGGCTGCGACAGATCCGGCGCGGGTGGTGCTGGCTGATCTAGGTGACCCCCGAGCCGACTTCGCGGCCATCCAGTTGGTGGACGAAGAGCTTGTGCAGCCCGTCCATCCGATCGTGGACCGTAGCGACGGTCAACAGGCCGAAGCGATCGCCAGGGCCGAGGATGCAGGCCTAGACGTGAGCGACCCGATCGTGGCGGCCACAGTGCTGGTGCGATCCGGAGCAGCTGACGCCGCGGTGGCCGGGGCCACCCGGTCGACGGCCGACGTCCTAAGGGCCGGACTCAAGGTTCTGGGGGTGGCCCCCGGAGTGGAGATGGTTTCGAGCTGCTTCCTGATGGTTCTGGCCGATGGCCGGTTGGTGGCCTACGGAGACTGCGGCGTGGTGCCCGACCCCGATGTGTCCCAGTTGGCCACCATCGCCTCCTCGACGGCCGACACCTGGACCGGGTTGGCCGGTCCAGTCTCCGGGGGCGGTTTACCCCGGGTGGCCATGCTCTCTTTTTCGACGAAGGGCAGTGCCGAACATCCCCGGGTGGACAAGGTGCGGGCCGCCACGGCACTGGTCGCCGACCGGCGGCCCGATCTGACCGTCGACGGAGAGCTGCAGTTCGACGCGGCGATCGTTCCCTCCGTGGCGGCCGTCAAGGCCCCTGGGTCACCGGTGGCCGGCGCGGCGGACGTCTTCGTGTTCCCCGACCTGGACAGCGGCAATATCGCCTACAAGGTCACCGAGCGCCTCGGCGGCGCCCGGGCCTATGGGCCGCTCCTCCAGGGGCTGGACGGGATCCTGCACGATCTGTCGCGGGGCTGTTCGGCGGCTGACATCGTCGACGTGGCGGTCATCGCCGGGCTGCAGGCGCGCTCAAGCGGCGCTATCGGCACCTGATTGACCGGAATACGGGAACAGGAGACGTACCGGTGTCGCTGTCTGCCGTCTTCCTCGTGCTGGCCTCGACGGTCCTCCACGCCGGTTGGAACGCCCGCCTGCATCGGGGGGGTGACCCAGAAGTGGTCATCGCGCTGGCCTACCTCTTCGTAGGGATCGTGCTGCTGCCCGCTGCGGTGGTCGACCCACCGGGCGAGGTGATGGGTTGGGTGCTGGCCTCGTCGTTGGCCCAAGGCCTGTACATGGGCCTGCTCGGTTCGGCCTACCGGGCGGGGAGCCTCAGTGTGGCCTACCCGATCGCGCGCGGCACGGCCCCTCTGCTGGTCGGCCTCGGGGGTTGGCTGCTCCTCGACGAGACCCCGTCGGCGTTCACGGCGATGGGTCTGGTCGTCCTGGTCGTCGGCCTGCTCTCGCTGGCCGGGGTGGGAACACAGCGTCAAGAGCTTCGGGCTGTAGTGCTGGCCGCGGCGACCGGGTTGTGCACGGTGGGCTACTCCCTGATCGATGCACGCTCTGTCGATCTCACCGGGGCCATGGGCTACATGTCGGTGATCATGATCATCAGTTCGGTAGGTGTCCTGACGGTGAGGCGTCCCGGCATGGACCGGGTTCGACCGGTGCTGGGCCATGCCGCGGTGGTGGGCGTCGGGCAGGGCGGGGCGTACGGCCTGATCCTGATGGCCTTCCAGCAGGCCCAGGCCGGGCAGGTGACCGGACTCCGTCAGGTTTCGGTGGTCCTAGGCGTGCTCATTGCCCGGGAATCCCTCGGCCCACGGGCCATGTGGGGTGCCGTGCTGGTGACCGTTGGTGCCGGGCTGGTGGTGTGGTGAGCAACATGAAGAGAGAGATGGTGTTGCAGTAAATGTGGCTCCCTCTAACTGGCACGTGAGAGTCTCTAACACTAGGGTTCGACCATGAGCCGCCGGACGTTGGACACCGATCAGGTCGTGGATTCGGCGGCTGCACTGGCCGACTCCGAAGGCCTTGATGCCGTGACCCTCACCCGGGTGGCCTTGCTGCTCGGGGTCCGTCAGCCTGCCCTGTACCGGCACATCGACAGCTACGACGCCCTCGTCCGGGCACTCGGACTCCGGGGCCGTGAGATCCTGGCAAGCCGACTCGGCGAGGCCGCCGTGGGTCTGGCTGGCGACGACGCGGTTCGGGCCATGGGTCGGGCCTGGCGGGCCATGGTCGGTGACCACCCGGGCCTCTACGCAGCCACCGACCGCTACCCGTGTGCCGGTGACGCGGAGCTGGAAGAGGCCGTTGAACGGGTCGTAGCCGTTCTGGGTCAGGCGCTGGTCGCCTATGGGCTGGCCGACGTCGACCGGGTGCACGCCGCCCGGTCGATGCGAAGCGCCCTCCACGGCTTCGCCCACCTCGAGTCCGGTGACGGCCACCCTCATCCCGTCGACCTCGACGAGAGCTTCGACCGCCTGGTCGACCTGTTGTGTGCCGGTATCCACCAGATGGTCCCAGGGGCCTCGTGACTCGCCTCGGATTCGTCCTCGACTCCAGCAGTTGCATCGGCTGCCATGCCTGCACGGTGGCCTGCAAGAGCGAGCACAACGTGCCGCTGGGTGTGAACCGCACGTGGCTCAAATACGTGGAGACGGGCACCCACCCCGACACCGACAGGCTGTTCTCGGTTATGCGGTGCAACCAGTGCGAAGACGCTCCGTGCATGACCATCTGTCCCACGTCGGCGCTGTATCGGGCCGACAACGGCGTGGTCGACTTCCAGGACGACGACTGCATTGGCTGCAAGGCATGCATGAACGCCTGCCCTTACGACGCCATCTATCTCAACCCCGAAACCAATACCGCCCACAAGTGCAACTTCTGTAACCACCGGATCGAGGACGGCCTCGAGCCGTCGTGCGTGATCGTGTGCCCCACCCAGGCCATCCGGGTGGGCGACCTCGACGATCCGGGCAGTGAGATCAGCCGGCTGCACGCCGACGGGGGCCTGGTGCGGTCGCCGGAGCAGAACACCCGGCCCAAAGTCATCTACAGGGGGGCCACCGCCTCGTCGTTGGACCCGCTCGCCTCAGCCATTTCCGACGACGGGTTGATCTGGGCCGACACCACCCCCGGTCACTCCACGCCCACACCGGTGGCTCTGACTGTCGCGCCCACCAGGGACGACGGCGAGCCCATGGCCCGAACCGCCTACACCACCCAGCACCCGCCGGTCTGGGGTTCGATGGTGTCGGGCTACCTGGTGACGAAGGCCATTGCGGCGGGCGTGATGCTGGTCGCCTCGCTGTTGGTGGTGCTAGGCCACGGTGACGAGCGATCGGTGGTCGGCGTGGTTCCGCCGCTGGTGGCCGGAGTCTTCCTGGTGCTGACCGGCGTCCTGCTGGTCGGTGACCTCAAGCAGCCGAAGCGGTTCTGGTACCTGCTGATGAAGGGCAACTGGACCTCGTGGCTGGTCAAGGGGGCGTGGGTGCTGGGCGCCTTCGCCGTCTGTCTGGCCGCGTGGTGGGTGGCCGGCCTGGCTGATGCCGGTGGTGTGCTCCCGGTGCTCGTGGTGCCAACCGTGCTGCTGGCACTGGGTACCGCGGGCTACACGGCCTTCCTCTTCGGTCAGTGCGAGGGTCGTGATCTCTGGCAGGAACCCCTGTTGTTGCCCATCCTGTTGGCCCAGGCCGTCATGGCCGGTGGGGCCTCGTGGTCGCTGTTCGATCAGTTCCTCGACGTGCCGTCCCACGAATCAGTCAAGTGGCTGTTTCTGGCTGGTCTGACGGCCAACGCCGCCCTTGTCGGCGCCGAGTTCCGCGGTGGCCACTCCCGACACGTGACCATGGCGCTCGCTGACCTGCGTCATGGGGACCAGAAGAAGCGGTGGCGCGAGTGGCTCTTCTGCACTGTGTTCGCGATGTTGTTCCTGAGTCTGGATATTTTGCTGGGCAATTTCGTGTTCGACTGGACCGGCCCAGTCCAGCCCATTGTTCCCCTGGCTGCGCTGTACGGCCTGTTCGCCTACGAGGACGCCTACGTCCGGGCCGGCCAGTCGGTCCCCCTCTCGTAGCTACCGCCTCCCTTGACCTCACCGGAGCCTGAGATGACCGAGACCCTGTCCGCCTACCCGCCCGAAGAGTCGTGGGACCACGTCGAGTCCCTCGACCCGACCGCCTGGCCCACCAAGGTGCGTCGCGCCCATCGTCTGGTGCCGACCACCTGCTTCAACTGTGAGGCCAACTGCGGATTGCTGGCATGGGTGGACAAGGACACCGGAAAGATCACCAAATTCGAGGGAAACCCCGTGCATCCGGCGAGCCGCGGCCGCAACTGCGCCAAGGGTCCGGCCACCATCAACCAGGCCGAGGACCCCGAGCGGATCCTGCATCCCATGAAGCGTGTGGGCGATCGGGGCGAAGGCCTCTGGGAACAGATCTCGTGGGATCAGGCGCTCGACGAGATCGGTGATCGGATCGGCACGGCATTACGCGAGGACCGCCACGACGAGATCATGTACCACGTTGGTCGGATGGGCGACGACAGCTACATGGAGCGGGTCCTCCACAGCTGGGGCATCGATGGCCACAACAGCCACACCAACATCTGTTCCAGCGGTGCCCGGGTGGGCTACGCGTCGTGGATGGGCTTCGACCGCCCTTCGGCCGACTTCGCCAACGCCGAGGTCATCTTCCTCATCTCGTCGCACCTCGAGGCCGGCCACTACTTCAACCCGCACGCCCAACGGATCATCGAGGGCCAGAAGAACGGCGCCACGGTCATCTGCGTCGATCCGCGACTCTCCAACACGGCGGCCAAGGCTGACCACTGGATGTCACCGTGGCCCGGCACCGAAGCGTTCATGCTGCTGGCCATTGCCCGGCTGCTGCTGGTCGACGACACCTGGGACGCCGACTTCTTCGAGCGGTGGGTCAACTGGGAGACCTTCCTCACCGAGGCCCGACCTGACCTGGAGCCCAACTTCGCCAACGTTCGCCAGGCCCTCATCGACCAGTATGCCGAGTACACCCCGGCCGAGGCGGCACGGGTGTGCGGCCTCCACGAGGACCAGATCCTCGAGGTGGCCAAGGTCATCGGCGACGGCCTTGGAAAGTTCGCGTCGCACACATGGAGGGCCTCGTCAGCCGGCAACGAGGGTGGCTGGATGGTGGCCCGCTGCCTGCAGTTCCTGAACGTGCTGACTGGATCGGTCGGCACCGAGGGTGGCACCAACGCCAACGGGTGGAACAAGTTCATCCCCGTCACCCCGATCCACCCCAAGCCCCAGGCCCGGTGGAATGAGATGCAGTGGCCGATCGAGTACCCGCTCAGCCACCATGAGCTGTCGATTCTGCTGCCCCATTTCCTGAAGGCCGGTCGGGGCCGCATCGATACCTACTTCACCCGGGTCTACAACCCGCTGTGGACCAACCCAGACGGGTTCACCTGGATGGAGGTGCTGCGCGACCCGGAGCTCGTCGGCTGCCACGTGGCGCTCACCCCGACATGGAACGAGTCAGCGTGGTTCGCCGACTACGTGCTGCCAATGGGCATAGCGTCCGAACGCCACGACGTATCCAGCTTTGAGACCCACAACGGGCGATGGATCGGTTTCCGCCAACCCGTGAACCGTCGCCATCGCGAACTAGAGGGCGAGACCTTCGAGCGCACGCATGAGGCCAACCCGGGCGAGGTGTGGGAGGAGCAGGAGTTCTGGATCGACCTGTCGTGGCGGATCGACCCCGACGGGGCGCTCGGCATCCGCCAGCAGTTCGAGAGCCAGACTGATCCGGGCGCCCCGCTCAGCCTCGACGAGTACTACTCGATGCTGTTCGAGGGTTCGGTCCCCGGGCTGCCCGAGGCAGCGGCCAAAGAGGGTCTGACCCCGCTGGAGTACATGCGACGCAAGGGATCGTTCGCCCTGCCAGGCGACCAGACGCAGGTCTACGAGCGGGAGGTGTCCGAGGACGACCTGAACGGAGCGGTACGCGATGCAGCTGGCGTGTGGCGACGCCCAGGCACCGCTGGCTCGCACAACTCGCTAGACGAGATCACCGGCCACATGCCATTCATCGGAGACGGCTCACCGGCCGTGGACATCGACGGGGAGGCGAAGTTCGGCTTCCCGACGCCGTCCAAGAAGTTGGAGTTCTTCTCAGAGACCATCCGGGACTGGGGTTGGCCCGAGTATTCGATGCCTGCGTTCATCCGTAGCCAGGTCCACTGGGAGGACCTGGACATGACGGCCGGAGAGCGGATCCTCGTGCCGACCTTCCGGATCCCGACGCTCATACACACCCGGTCCGCCAACAGCCAGTGGCTCAATGAGATCAGCCATCGACACCCGCTGTGGTTGCACCCGGGGGACGCCGAACAACTGGGCATTGACGAGAACGGCCTGGTGCGAATCACCACGCGGACCGGCCACTTCGTGATCCAGTCGTGGCGGACCGAGGGGATTCGTCCCGGAGTGGTGGCGGCCAGCCACCACATGGGCCGGTGGCGCCTCGAAGAGGATGAGGCCCGATCCTGGGGGGCCGGCAAGGCGTCCATCGGACAGGACGACGACGGTCGCTGGCGCCTGCGGCGCGAGCATGGAGCAGAGGCCTATGAGAGCGACGACCCGGACACCGGCCTGATCTGGTGGACCGACACCGGCGTGCACCAGAACCTGACCTTCCCCGTGCAGCCTGACCCGATCAGCGGGATGCACTGCTGGCTGCAGCGGGTCACCGTGGGTCCCGCTGAGGAAGGCGACGCCTACGGTGACGTCGTGGTCGACACCGCGGCCTCACATCGAATCTTTGAGGAGTGGTTGGCCAAGACCCGGCCCGGGCCCGGACCAGGGAACCTGCGGCGCCCACTATGGATGGCCCGTCCGGTCAAGCCACAGGCCACCGCGTACAACTACGACGCCTGAACGCCGGGTCGCTACAACGGGCTGGTCGCCCGGCGGTCAGCATCCCGTCGCTCTGCGACAAACGGGCGACCTGTAAGTGGGCCTAGAGGTAGGCGTTGGCTGAGAGGTCGGCGGGCACTACCGAGTCGACGACGGCTCGCAGGGTGGCCTCGAACAGGGAGGGTAGATCGGCCGGTTCGGCCAGCGCCTCGAGGGTGGACAGTTCGAGGCCAGTGGATTCCGCTCCCCCCAGCACTGACGTCCTCCGCAGGGACGAAGGCGTCCGGTCATCGATGAGGGTGGCCACGATGAACCCTCCGACGCAGGCTGTGATGGCCCGCATGGCGTCCCGGGCCGTCGGGCCGACCACACCCGCATCCTGAAGTTCGCGGGCCATGGCCAACTCCAGCTGGCGGGCGTGCAGTGACGAGGCACCGGCCGCCGCGGCTAGTCGGGTGACCTCCCGGTGGTCGACCGCGCTGCTCCAGATCATCCGGGCCACGGCCTGCACTCGGTCGCGGGCCGTTTCGCCCTCGATTTGTTGCTGGGCCAGACGCTCGCCGTGGCGTTCGACTAGCGCGGTGACCAGGTCGTCCCGGTTGCCGACGTGCCAGTAGATAGAAGTGGTGGCTACACCCAACTCAGCTGCCAGTCGACGCATGGTCAGGGCACTGGCGCCCTCGTCCTCCACCAGAGCAATGGCCCGGTCGAGGATCTCGCCGGCATCCAACCCGGCTCGACGGCCCGGACCGACATCGCTTCCGGAACTCTGGGGAACTGCTTGGTGAGGTGGCTGGGTGGCCATGAGATCTCCGTCGTCCGCCCGGGTTGCCATCGGACGTGTTCTCTGCGACAGTGTACAAGAGATCATGTGACGCTGTCCAAGGAGGGTGGTCGTCCATAGGCACGGGCAGGGCCCGGGGGAGTACACGATGGAACGGGAAGTCAGCACAGGAAGCGAGCCGTACGTCGTCGTCTCGTCGGACACCCATGCCGGTCTGCAGTGCGAGGAGTACCGGCCCTACCTCGAATCATCGCTGCATGAGGAGTTCGACGTCTACGTAGCCGAACGCCACCGGCATCGCCAGATTGCTGAAGAGGTTAACGCTGAGTTCATCGCCGAATGGGAGGGCGATAACGAGTGGGGTCTGCAGGGTGCCTACGACCCCGAGGTGCGTGATCCAGTGCTGGACGCCGACGGGGTGGCCGGGGAGATCATCTTCGCTGACGGTGATGCGGTGACCGGTCAGGAGTCGCCGCCCTTCGGTGCCGGTCTGGCCGCCGGCCAGATAACTGATGCCCGCCAGGCCTTCGGCGGCGCCCGCGCACACAACCGCTGGTTGGAGGAGTTCTGTGCCACCGACCCGGTACGTCGGGCCGGCGTAGCGCTGGTACCTGTGGTCCACGACGTGGACGAAGCAGTCAGAGAGGTCGAAGCACTGGCCGGCAAGCCCGGTATCCGCGGCGTAATGGTCCCGACCCTGTGGCATGGCCACCCGCCCTACGGCTCGGACCACTACGACCGCTTCTGGGCGGCGTGCGCCGATGCCGGCCTGGTGGTCCACACACATTCGGGGGAAGCCGACTTCGACGCCTACGGCGACAACGTGGCCATGTACATCAGCGAGGTCCCGTTCTGGACCCACCGGATCCTCTGGCAACTCCTCTTCTCGGGGAAGTTCGACAAGTTCCCGAACCTGCGGTATGCCGTGGTGGAGTGTGGGTCTTTCTGGGTAGGCGACCTGCTGTGGAAGGCCGACGTGAACTTCGGTGCCAGTTTCAAGATCAAGAAGATGGGTTCCCGGATGAAGGGCCTGATCTCCCGCCTGCCGTCGGAGTACTTCGGCGAAAACGTGTTCATCGGCGCCTCGACCATGTCACGCGAGGAGGTCCGTCGCCGCCACGTCAACGGTATCGATGCCCTCATGTGGGGGACCGACTACCCGCACCCCGAGGGGTCGTGGCCCAACACCCGGGCCCGCCTGAGGAACGACTTCCAGGATGCGACCATCGAGGACACCCGTCGTTTACTGGGCCTGAACGCGGTTGACTGCTACGGCCTCGACGAGGCCGGCCTGCAAGCCGTGGCCGACCGGATTGGTCCTACCCCCGCAGACCTGGGACAGTCGCCGAATGTGCGCACTGCTTCCGACGCCACCCGCACCGCCCGTTGGTGGCTGGACGAGTACGGCTGCGAGATGCAGTACGGCTGAGACCAGATTTCTGAGATTGGCGCCCTGGTACCGATACCCGGGCGAGTAGGGAAACGGAGGACGAACAGTGTCCGAGCAGAGCAATCAGGAGCCGAACAGGTCCGACCACCACGTGGTCATCTCGGCGGATACCCACTGCGGTGCCGCCCTGTGGGACTACAAGGAGTACCTCGAGAAGCGGTACCACGAGGACTTTGACGACTGGGCCCGCAGCATCGAGGAGGGTGAGCGGCGGACCGCTGAGGTGTTCAAGGACGCTGAGCGGTCACCCCTGAATGTGGGCGTCGACGGCGACCCGGCTGTCGACGGAAACCGCAACTACGACTCCGACCGTCGCCTGCGCGAGCAGGAGGCCGATGGGGTGGTGGCCGCGGTGCTGTTCCCTAACACCCAACCGCCCTTTGCTCCGGCGGCAGCCAGTCAGTTCGAGGCCCCCGCCTACAGCGACAACTACGGCCACCGGTGGGCCGGCCTGAGGGCTCACAACCGGTGGCTGCTGGATTTCGTATCCGAGGCACCGGAACGGAGGGCCGGTATCGGTCAAATTTTCTTGGGCGACGTCGAGGGGTCGGTGGCCGAGATCGAGTGGGCGGCAGAGAACGGCCTGCGAGGCGGCATCCTGCTTCCTGGCACGCCGCCTGATTCGCCGTTTGAGCCGCTCTACTCAAAGGCCTACCGACCTATCTGGGCTGCCGCCGAAGCGTGTGGTATGCCCTTGAACCATCACTCGGGTGGGGCCACCCCTAACTTCGGGAACCATTTCCCGGCTTCGTTGGCCATGTTCATGCTGGAGGTGACCTGGTGGAGCCAGCGGGCGCTATGGCACCTGATGTTCTCGGGCGTGTTCGAGCGCCATCCGGACTTGCAGTGGGTGAACACCGAGAGTGGGACGGCCTGGGTACCGGACACCCTGGCCCGTCTCGATGACTTCTACGACCGGATGAAGACCTCGAAGTACGGATCGGAGGCCATCTTTGGCGGTGCGGCCGTCGCCGAGATGTCGCTCACCCCGTCGGAGTACTGGCAGCGCCAGTGCCACGTGGGTGCCAGCTTCCTGCGACCCACCGAGGCCGCCGTGGTGCGCCAGATCGGTGTCGACAAGGTCATGTGGGGATCGGACTACCCCCATATCGAGGGCTCGCATCCCAATACCGATGAGCACTTGCGGCTCACATTCGGAGAGATGACCGCTGACGAGGCCACGCAGATCCTGACCACCAATGTGGCGAGGCTGTACCGGTTCGACGTTGCGGCCCTGCAGGCCCTGGCCGACCAGCACTGTCCGACCAAGGCCCACGTGGCGTCAGGCATTGCCTACGGCAATATCCCCGAGACCGCCAAGGGCTGCCCTGGCATGGCGCCCCAGAATCAGGTGCAGGTGGCATGAGTGGCCTGACGCCGTTGGAGGTTGCTGACTCGGTCGCCGTGGTCACCGGTGGAGCTAATGGCATCGGGCGGGGCATCGTCCGGGGTCTATTGGAGGCCGGTGCCACCGTGGTGGTGGCTGACATCGAACAGGACGTGCTGGACACGACGGTGGCCGCCCTCTCAGCCAGCCACCCCGGTCGGATCACCGGTGTGGTCACCGACGTCATCAATGACGCGTCCACCGACGCACTGGCCGACCACGTCTACGCCACCCACGGTCGCTGCAACCTGCTGTTCAACAACGCTGGCGTGGGTTCAGGCGGTGGTGGACGGATGTGGACTCACGAGCCCAACGATTGGCGTTGGTGCTACTCGGTGAACGTGTTCGGCGTGGCCAATGGCGTCATGTCGTTTGTGGGACGGATGCTCGAGTCGGGTGAACCTGGCCACGTGGTGAACACGTCGTCCGGCGACGGGGGTTTTGCCCCGGTTCCCAACGCCGCGGTATACGCCTCATCCAAGGCAGCAGTCAGTTGTCTGACCGAGGCTCTTGCCCACCAGTTGGCCGAGGACTCCGAAGTGGTCGGTGCGTCGGTTTTCTACCCGTCAGGGGGCCTAATGGACACGGGTCTGTTTACCTCCTACCGGAACCGTCCGACGGAACTGGAACGGGTGCGGGGAGGTACCGGTCGGGCATCGATGACCTTCACTCAGATGAAAGATCTTCTAGAGAAGGCGGGCCGGGAGATCAAGGTCGCCGACCTTGACGAGATGGGTCGGTGGGTCGTGGAGTGCGCGTCACAACGTCAGTACGTGATCGCCCGGGATCTCGATACCACCATCGACCTGCTCCACCGGCGGGCCGACGCTATCGACCGTCGGGACCTCCCACCCCACCACCAGATGGGACTCTGATCCCCCGACACGTGGACTGGGAAGACCCCTCTCAACTCAGCTGGCGTTGGAGCCCCCCAGTGGGTTGACCAAGCCCTCGTCGTTGGCCGGACGGCTACGGGACAGGAACGCCCCGGCATCAGCCAGCACGAACTGTCCAGTGATGCACCGGGCCAGGTCGCTGGTGAGGAATACGGCCAGTCTGGCCAACTCATCGTGTTCGACCATGCGCCGCAGAGGTGTCGAGGCCACCAGAGCGGTCACTCGTTCCTTGGTGAACGCGGGGGCCACCATTTCGGTGAGTGTGGTCCCGGGGGCCATGGCATTCACCCGGATCCCATTCGGACCCAACTCGACCGCCATGGTGGTCACCAAGTGGTTGATGGCGGCCTTCGCCGCGGCGTAGACCGCGTTGTAGGGCGCCGGCCGGGTGGTCTCACCCGATGTCACGAACAGGATCGACCCGTTGGTGCTGGCCTGCAGCATGGCCTCGGCCTCGGCACGGGCGCACAGGGCAGCCACGACCAGGTTCTGGTCGACGATGTCGCGCCAGTCGTCGGCCCGGTTGGCCACGAAGGGCTGTGGTCGTCGCCCTGGGGGCAGCATTCCGACGTTGTTGACCGCGAGGTCCAGTCCGCCGAGGTGGTCGACGGTGGCGGTAACCAGAGATTCCACGGCCTCATCGTCCCGGCAGTCGGCGGGCACAGCCACTGCTCGACCCGAACCGTCTGACGTTCCGGCCTCGGTGTTGATCTCCGCGACGACGGCCTCGGCCCGCTCGGGCACCAGGTCGTTGACGGCCACGTCGGCCCCAGCGCGAGCCAGCCAGCGGGCGATCTCTCGTCCGATGCCGGCACCGGCACCGGTGACCAGTGCACGTCGGCCACCATGGTCAATGGTGATGGTCATGGGTTACCTCCCGTGGTGACGGTGAGCAGCGTCAGTACCTCGTCGACCACGCCATCGGCCCGCCGCCGGATCTCGTCAGGGTCGACGCCCCCGATCGGATGAGCCACCGAGACCACCCGCAGGTCAGCCAGGCCCAGGTCGTAGGCCGTCTGGTCAGCCAGTTCCCGCAGGGCCCCAGTCGCCACCAGGACGGTGGGCCGGCCAGCTGCTTCGAGCTTCACAGAGTCGTGGACACTCCACGACGTACAACTTCCTCAATCAGCGGTGCCGGTGAGGATCACGTCGACCTCCTCAGCTAGTAGGTCGAGAACCTGATCCCCACAGGGAATGGCAGCGTTCTTGGTTGCCGTGTGGACCACGGTGGCTCCGGTGCGCTCAGCGAGCCGCATGGCCAGCTGCTCGAGCAGGACGTCGGCGTTGGGCTTGCGGTTGTCCAGGATGCCAATACGGCATCCGGCCAGCACCGTCGGCGAAGGAGCCCGCTGGGCTGGGGGCGTGGCAACGTCGCCGTCAGGCCGGTGGATCAACATGAGTCGAGACCTGCTTCTGGACAGGTGGTCTTCGAAAGGATGGGCAGGGTCACGCTTTGGGTCATGCCCCAACTGGGAATCACCGAACTGTGTTTGCCGGGTCCACCAACCACGAGGATCCGGATGTTGTCCGGGTGGGCGGTCATTGGAGCGGGGTCGTGGTCGCCAAGCCGTTCCATCCATGGTTCCCAGGCTCGGAGGGTGAATGCCCGCTTGAGTTCGGCGGCCGGAAGGCGGGCCTTCTGAAACAGGTAGGACACCACGTCACGACGCGACCAACCGGCATCGGCACATGTGGCGGCATGCTCCGGGCAGAGCGCCACCAGGTACTCGCCCTGGCTGATGCAGGCGTTGTTCTGGGCTGTGGTGGCCATGGCCGAGGCCACCTTGTCGAGGATGCGTGCCGGGTCGTCGGATTCCATGTCATGCACGTTGTGGGGCGCCTCACCGCAGTGCACGGTCACCGCCGAGGCCGTATCCACGCCGATGGTTGTCGGGTAGGCGGGCCACGGAGAGGCGTCGACATTTTCTGCCACGCAGTAGCCGTATTTGGCTGGGCTGCCCTGAGTGGAGGCGTCGCCGTCCCCGGGCGTGGCTCCAGCCACATGGAGGAGCACCAAGCGCATGGCTCGACCGGTAGCGGCGTTGGCCCGGTTGCCGGGACCGAAGGCTCCGAGGCCGCCGTGGTAGCCGGCGGTGCGGGCTATTTCGCCGTGGACGATCAGCAGTGGCGCCACGCAGTGGGTCGTCGCGTTCACCCCCCGTAGGTTCAGCTCGGGTTGGGACAGTGCCCTGACGGCGGCTTCCAGGACGGGGAGGTGCGCTGGGAGGCAGCCGGCCATCACCGCGTTGATGGCCAGGGTTCGTCGGGTGGCCTCGCCGAAGCGGGGGGGAAGTACGGCGATGACAGCGTCGCCGGGGTTCCCGGCCAGCATGGCATCGACCCGCTCGGGGGTGGGGGCGATCACGGGGAGGCCGTCCCCCCAGCCGTGTTCAGCTAGTGCATTCACTAGGTCGGCACCGTCGTCGACTTGAAGCAGGACGGAGGTTGGGTCGTTTAGACTGTCTACATTCATCAGACTCAAGTCTGACAGATGTTGACAGAGTCGGCAACAGGGGGTTGAATCGACGGCTATGGCGGCGCGCCGGGGAGTCACGTCAGAACAGGTGGCCGAGGCCGCACTGGCGATGCTGGACGAAGCTGGTCGTCTCGAAGCGGTTCGACCTTCTGCTGTGGCAGATCGACTGGGCATTCGCAGCCAGTCTCTCTACGCCCACGTAGACGGGACCGCTGGACTGCGTCGCCTGCTAGCACTGTTGTGCCTCGACGAGTTGGCTGGTCTGGTCACGACAGCGGCAGTTGGCCGCTCGGGACGAGACGCGGTCGAGGCCATTGTCCGAACGCAGTTGGACCACGCGTTGGCGCACCCGGGCCGGTCCGAGGCCACGGTCCACCCACCAGGCAACGATCCGGAACTGGTGGCGTCAATCGAACGGGCTGGCGGACCACTTCAGACCGTGCTGACCTCGCTAGGCCTTGATACCGAGAATCGAGTCCACTGGGTCCGTCTGCAACTAGCCATCACGACCGGGTACGCCGCACTAGTGCGCGACGGCCGACTGACCTTGTCGCCGGAACCGTCGACCACTGTCGACCATCTAGTGGGTGTGCTCCTTGACCGATTGGAAAGCGTTGCGTGAGTCAGCTGGACGGGTCGGTGTCGATGATGAACCATGGGACGACCTGACGGCCGAGCGTATGGCGGCTCGATCCCTGTTCGAGTCGACGGAAGGACTCAGCCCCAGGAAGACCACCCGCGCCCGCCTTTCTCCTAACTACCTCCCGGGGAGAGTTCACTGAGCGGGTCCTTGGGATGGCAGCACCACTCCCAAGCGCCTACGGTTTGACAATGGATGGCGTCCCAGTGGGTCGTCGGCAGACGAGGACCAAGTCTGGGGGGACCATGGCCAAAGGAAATCCGCACCGTTGGACGCTCGCCGTGTTGGTGGCATTGGCCTTGATGGCGGGGGCCTGCGGTGGAGGCGGCACTGACGGGGCGGAACCGGCACCAACCACTGCTGGAGCAACGACGACGATTGCGTCGACTACGACGGCCGTTCCGGCAACCACAGATCCACCGGATGAGCCGCTAGACGCAACGACCACCACTGAGGCCCCGGCGGGAACGACCACGACGACTACTGAGGCGCCGATCGTCCTCACCGATTCGTTCCGGGGTGTGACCGCCGAGACCATCAAGGTCGGGTTTGCCTCGATCGACTTCGAGAAGTTCACGGAGACCTACGGGATCCCGCTGCCGTATGCCAACTATGACGACATGGTGGACGCCTATGTAGCCCACATCAATTCCACCGGTGGCATTCACGGTCGCATGATCGAACTAGTCCACAGCCATTTCCTACCGGTGGGTCCGGTTTCGGCCGAGACGACGTGCGTCGAGTTAGCCGAGGACCACAGGGTGTTCGTTGTCCTCAATGGCTTTGCTGGACCTGGCGCCGAGAGCACGAACCTTTGTTTTCCTGGGACCTACGACACGATCCTGATCGGGGGTAAGCCAACACCCGAACAACTTGCGGAATCAACTGCACCATGGATCTCCTACGACATGAGTCTTGGAAGGAGGGGTAGGGCATTCGTCAACCTTCTTCGTGAGACCGGGCGCCTCGACGGTCTAGGACCGATCATGATCTTCGGCGCCAATGCCGAGTACGAAGCGATCATGGCCGACACCAAGGCAGCACTGATCGAAGTGGACATGCAGGTGCCGATCAGTGTTGCAAACACGAATACCGGCGACGAGACGGCCACTATTGCCTTTCTCGAGGTTCTGCTTGAGCGAGCTCGCTCAGAGGCTGTATCCACGATCATGTTTGTTGGAGAAGCCAACTATGCGATGGAATACCTGTTCCGGCTGGGTGACGAGTTCACCGTGCTCATCTTGAACGGTGACTCAACCAATAGCTGGATGGATAGTCCGCCGGAAGGTATCGAGAGCGCCGGCCAGTTGCTGACCAACAGGGCATTCGAATCATCAGAGGATCCGGACACTGCCGAGTGCATGTCGATCATCGAACCTGCTCTCGGCTTGGAGGTTCTCTCCCCCGACCTCCTCGAGCCAGGCCAGACGAACTATTGGGCCGGATCCATGAACGTCTGCAAGTCCTTCGAACTGTTCCGCTACATCGCAACGGCAGCAGGTCCGGACCTCACCAATGACTCATTTAGGGAAGCGGCCGAATCTCTCGGGACATTTTCGGTCACCGCTCAGCCCTACAACTCGATTGGTCCTGGAAAGGCTGATGCCCGCGACACGCTCAGTTTGGCCGAGTGGTCCCATGAAGAAGCGATCTGGATTGCCCTTTCCGATCCCACCAACGTCCGCTGACCCGGTCCGGCATCGGTCCCGGCGGCGTGAACGGGAAAGTGAACGGGAAAAGAGCCGATGCCCGGGCCGTGAGACCCGGGCATCGTGCAGGTGGCGGAAGGTGTGGGATTTGAACCCACGGTGACCCGGAGGCCACAACGGCTTTCGAGGCCGCCCCATTCGTCCGCTCTGGCAACCTTCCACCGGCGAGGCTACTGATGCGCTGGAGGCCGGCCAACCGGCGGGTTCAGCGTCGTTCGGTGAAGAAGTCCACCAGCAGGGCCGAACACTCATCGGCCCGTACCCCGGCGGTGACCAGATGCTCGTGGTTCAGTCGGGGGTCGGCGGCGAGGTTGTAGAGGCTGCCCATAGCACCGGCGTCATCGTTGGCTGCGCCCCAGACCACGTGGCCGACTCGGGCCGCCCACGCCGCGCCGGCACACATCGGGCAGGGTTCCATCGTGACTACCAGAGTGGCTTCGGAAAGGCGCCATGTCCCGGCGTGGGCCGCTGCGTCCCGCAACGCCAGGACCTCGGCGTGGGCCGTCGGATCACCTGTGGCCTCACGTTTGTTGTGTCGTCGGGACACCACCTCGCCGTCGATCACCACCACAGCACCGATCGGCACCTCGCCCTCGGTCCCTGCCGCCTCGGCTTCGGCCAGGGCGAGGCCCATCCACTCGTGCAGCTGGTCAGCGGATTCGAACTTGGTGGAGGTCATGTGGTGACGATAGGGGTCGACGATTAGCGGCAGACGACCGGTGGTCAATGCCGGGTTGTGGAAATGGGCAACACCCGTTCTCGAGCGTGGCGGCCAGGTGACCTGCGGCACCTCAGAGGTTCCGCTGAGAGCTGCTGCCTTCCGGCCCTGACTCGATTCACAGGCTCCGATCGCACAGGACCCGACCGCCACACTCCAGAACGGGTGTCCGGCAACGATACCCTTAGCGCCCGGATCCCGGCCCCGGCCGGTTCCCGGAGGGATGCGAGAGCGGACGATTCGGCACGCCTGGAACGCGTGTGTGGCTTCACCGTCACCGTGGGTTCGAATCCCACTCCCTCCGCCGAATCCCCTCCTGTCTGACCCTGGTGTGGAGCTAGCGCGGCCTTCCAGAGTGTCCCGTCACCGCCCGGTTGTAGGGTCGGCGCGTGGCCTACACCTCCCTCTACCGCCGGTATCGACCGCAGCGGTTCGCTGAGATGCGGGGCCAGGAACACGTGGTGGCCGCCCTGCGAAATGCGGTGGCCGGGGAGCGGGTGCTACATGCCTATCTGCTGAGCGGGCCCCGAGGCACTGGGAAGACAACAGCTGCCCGGATCCTGGCCAAGGCACTGAACTGCACCCAGCCCGAGGCTGGTGAGCCGTGTTGTGCGTGTGCCTCTTGTGAGGCTGTGAACGCCGGGACGTCGTTCGACCTCCACGAGTTGGACGCTGCGTCCAACAACAAGGTCGATGACATGCGCGAACTGCTGGCCAAGGTGGCTTTGGGAACTCCGGGACGCACCAAGGTGTACCTGCTGGACGAGGTACACATGCTCACCTCGGGTGCCGAGAACGCACTCCTCAAGACCCTGGAGGAACCGCCCGACCACGTGGTGTTCGTACTGGCTACCACCGAACCCCACAAGGTGGTCGAGACCATCCGCAGTCGTTCCCAGCACCTCGAGTTGAACCTCCTCCCGGCCGAACAGCTCGAGGCACTGGCCCGTGACGTGGTGGCCGACGCCGGCCTCGACGTGGACGAAGCGGGTATCTCCCATGCCGTGCGTTCCGGGCGAGGCTCGGCGCGAGACACCTTGTCGGCACTGGACCGCGTGGTGGCGGGCGGGGTCACCGACGACGACAGCACCACCGATGCCCTGCTGGCTGCGCTGGCTGCCGGTGACGCTGGTGCGGCCCTCGGGGCACTCGCCGCAGGTATTGCACGGGGGCGAGAGCCCCGGGTCACCGGTGAGGCGCTGCTGGCGGCCCTCCGGGAGGCCTTCCTGGTCTCGATGGGGGTGCCGGCCACGCAGTTGGCCGAGGCCGACCGTGTTCGCGCCGAGGCGTTCGCCGAGCAGGTCACCCCGGTGGTCATTACCCGTTCGCTCGAAGCCCTCGGCTCGGCGCTAGTGGCCATGCGCCGTTCGCCGGACCCCCGGGTTGACTTGGAGGTGGCCCTTGTCCGTCTGACTGCCGGCGCGGCCACTGGCGCGGGCGCGGTTCCCACCACGGCCCAGGGAGCAGACGATGCTTCCGCGACCATCGCCGCTCTCACTCGTCGGATTGAACGGCTCGAGTCGACCCTGGAGTCGGCGCTGAAGTCGACAGGTGGGTTGCCGCCGGAGACCTCAGCGCCGACGTCAGGTTCTGCGTCGCCTCCACCCCCAGCACCCCCAGGACGACCTGCACCGCCAGAACCACCGGCAACTCCGTCTCTACCGCCTCTGCCGGCATCGCGATCGGTGTCGGGTCCGGCTGCTGAGGGACGGGCTCGGCTCGCTGAGGCGCGGCCGAGCGCGTCGCCCCCTCCTCCGCCCACCGATGAACCTGCCCCTGTCGCGGCTCCCGCCGTGGCCTCCGTGGGCGGCGGGTCTGTTCCACCCCTCGAGGAACTTGCTGGGGCATGGGCTGGCGACCTCCTTGAGCAGATGAGCCGTAAGGGTCGGGCACGCTTCTCCGCTGGCCGGTTCATCGCGGTTGAGGACGGCACCGCGGTGATGGGGCTACCCAACGAGCCACATCGGAAGCGCTGCGAGGACCTCCGTGGCGAGTTGGAGGCTGTTTTGGCGGACCGGTTCCAGACGACGCTTTCCGTCCGGCTGGTGGTCGATGACGGCTCTTCTGATGGGATGCCGACCGGTGGAAAGACGGCGACTCCTGAAGCCCGGACCCCCCAGGCTGATGATGAGGTCGACCTGTCCGCCCTTGTGGATGCGGACGCGGCTGAGGGTTCGGCCGTGGAACGACTCACCGAGGCGTTCCCGGGGGCTGCCCTGGTCGAGCCGGACTGACCGGACCGGGGTCGTCGAGGTGTACGCAGATGCCGTCCAGGCGGTGATCGACGAGTTGGGACGTCTGCCCGGCGTCGGACCCAAGTCGGCTCAACGTCTGGCCTTCCACCTGATGAAGCTCTCGGTCGAGGACACCACCCGACTCACGGTGGCCATCGACGAGATGAAGGATCGGGTGCGATTTTGTGATCGGTGCTTCAACATCGCTGAGGCTGAACTCTGCCCGGTGTGCGCGGACGATCGCCGCGACGGATCGATCTTGTGCGTGGTCGAGGAGCCTCGGGACATCGTTGCCGTGGAACGAACGGGCGAGTTCGGTGGTCGTTACCACGTACTCGGCGGAGCCATCAGCCCCATCGAGGGGATCGGCCCCGACCAGCTTCGGATCCGGGAACTGCTGGCCAGGCTGGACTCGGAGGGCGTAGCTGAGGTGATCCTGGCCACTAACCCGAACATCGAAGGGGAGGCCACCGCGATGTACCTGGCCCGTCTCGTGGGGCCATTGGGCTTGGTGGTCACCAAGATCGCCAGTGGGCTGCCAGTGGGGGGCGATCTGGAGTACGCCGACGAACTCACGTTGGGCCGGGCGCTTGAGGGTCGTCGTCGGCTGGACGGGGTTTGAGCCGGTGTTGTGTCGTGAACCCAGCTATCTGGACCAGTCGACGCCGTATCAGATCCCCGATTGGATGCCCTGTGGACACCTGGTGGATGACGGGGCCGGCATACGACCTTCGACACGGAAACGCCCCCCCGGGGGCCTTTGCCACGCCGAGGGGCCGTCTCCGAGTTGGGTGGAGGGGTGGTTCCCAACTATTGCAGTTACGTTACAACATTGACAAGATTGTGACAAGTCAGGCCAAAATGCCCCGCAGATCGTCACAAAACAGCCAGATTGAGGCCGATCGGAGGGTCCGAGGCCCGGCCGCTGGGAGGGGGAAGTTATCCACAGTCCTGTCCACAGGACGGAGTACAGCGCTGTGGATTACCACGGTCGGGGTTGCTGTTTCGACCCTCGGCACCTGAGGACGAACCGGAAACCGAACCAGACAGGAGGCACCTCGTGCTGCTAACCCAGATCGACCATGTGGCCATTGCCGTTCATGACCTTGAGGCGGCCATCGACTACCACCAGCGGGCCTTCGGCGCCGAGGTCCACCACCGGGAGGTGGTCGAGATTGATGGTGTCGAGGAAGCGCTCCTCAAGATCGGCGAGTCCTATCTCCAACTAACCACTGGGACCCGACCCGGTTCGGCCATCACCACATTCTTGGCCAAGCGGGGTGAGGGCATCCACCATGTCGGCTACCGGGTGGACGACTGCGCTGAGGCGTTGGCTGCCATCGTGGCCGCCGGCGGCCGCGCAATCGATCCTGAACCCCGACCGGGGTCCCGAGGAACGACAGTGGCCTTCGTCCATCCCAAGGGATCGTTCGGCACCCTGATCGAACTGGTCCAGGAAGGGATTCAGGAGTAGGGGGGTGACGGTGAACGATCCCGGCCGCATCCCGGTCGTCCATCTCGTAGACGGCACCTACGAGCTCTTCCGGTACCACTTCGCCGTGCCGTCCCACATAACGACCGAGGGCGTCGAGGTAGCGGCCACCCGGGGGGTGCTGGGATCGATGCTTGGTCTGCTGGCTGACGGCGCTACTCACGTGGGAGTGGCGACCGACCGGGTGGTCGAGTCGTTCCGCAACGACCTGTTCGACGGCTACAAGACGGGCGAGGGAACGCCTCCCGAGCTGTTTGCTCAGTTCCCGCTATTGGAGGCTGTGCTGGAGGCGGCGGGCTTCACTGTCTTCGCCATGGTGGCTCACGAGGCCGACGACGCGATGGGTGCCGCGGCGGTACGGGCCGGCGCCGACCCTCGGGTCAGTGCCGTGCACATCTGCACGCCGGACAAGGACCTCGCCCAGGTGGTTGACGATGCGGCGGGCATTGCCCAACTGGACCGTCGACGGGAGGTCCTCTACGACCAGGCGGGCGTCGTCGAAAAGTTCGGCGTCGAACCGACCTCGATACCCGACTGGCTGGCCCTGGTCGGCGATACCGCTGACGGCATCCCCGGTCTTCCTGGCTGGGGTGCCAAGTCCTCTTCGGTCGTGCTGGCCCGGTACGGCCACCTCGAATCGATCCCGGCTGACGCCGAGGACTGGGATGTCACGGTGCGGAGCGCCGCCAAGCTGGCTGCCACGTTGGTCGAGCGGCGCGACGACGCCGAGCTCTACCGGCATCTGGCCACCCTGGACCTCGATGCCCCGGTCATGGACGACGTGGAGGACCTCCGGTGGACCGGCCCAGCCGACCACCTTGAGGCGGTGTGCGCCCACATCGACGCCCCCCGTGTTGCCGAACGGGCCCGTCGGCTGGCCGCCGAACGCACCTGACCAGTAGCAACTGGTTTAGTCGAGCCCGGCCAGCACCCGTCTCAGTCCAGCAGCGAGAGAACCTCGGCCACCGTTTCCACCCGCTTGACGATGCCGCGGTTCTCAGGCTTTGCGTAACCCGCATCCACCATGGCGTCCAGGAACGCCTCGAGGAGGGACCAGTAGCCGGGTGATCCGGGTGCGCCTCCGTCTAACAGGGCAACCGGCTTATGCCGATCGTGGAGGCCCAGCTGGGTCCAGGTGGCTGCTTCGAACAACTCCTCGAGGGTGCCGTACCCGCCGGGCAGGCAGCAGAAAGCGTCGGATCGGGCGTACATGATGCGCTTTCGCTCATGCATGTCCGCCACCTCGATGCGCTCGGTGAGGCGACAATGTGGCATCTCATCGCCGAACAGGCCCGACGGGATCACACCGATGATCCGGCCACCGGCATCCAACACGGCCTCGGCCAACGCACCCATCACCCCAATCCGCGAACCCCCGTAGACGAGGTCGATTCCGGTTGCGGCCATGGCCCCACCCAGCTCTCGGGCGAGGTCGGTCGCCGAGTCGTCGGTGCCGGAACGGGAACCGCAGAAAACGCCGAGAGCTCGCCTCCCAGATGGGGGCCTACCGGTTGTCGTCGTGGCGTCATTGTCGAGGGCCATGACCGGACCGTACCGGTCTGCTTTCGGACAGGACGACCGCGTTCTGTACCCTGTGGCGACCATGGCCGATCACACGATGTCCGAACGTCTCGACGGTTTGAACGAACGCCGCGAGTCGGCGATCCACGCCGGCCCCGAGCGGGCCGTTCAGCGCCAGCACGACAAGGGCAAGATGTTGGCCCGCGAGCGGATCGAGTACCTGCTTGACCCGGGGTCCTTCCACGAGCTCGACATGCTGGCCCGCCATCGGGCGCATGAGAGCGGCATCGAGGAGCGGCCCTACACCGACGGGGTGATTACCGGGTGGGGCACCATCGACGGCCGCAAAGTCTTCCTGTTCTCCCAGGATTTTACGGTGTTCGGCGGGGCGCTCGGCGAGGTGTTCGCCGAGAAGATCCACAAGGTCATGGACCTGGCACTCAGCGTCGGCGCGCCGTTCGTCGGCCTCAACGACGGGGCTGGGGCCCGTATCCAGGAGGGCGTGGTAAGCCTCGACGGTTACGGCGGGATCTTCTGGCGAAACGTCCAGGCCTCGGGGGTCATCCCGCAGATCAGCGTGGTCCTCGGCCCGTGCGCCGGAGGAGCCGTGTATAGCCCGGCCATGACTGACTTCATCTTCATGGTCCGTGAGAAGTCCCACATGTTCATCACCGGTCCCGACGTGGTCAAGACGGTCACCGGCGAGGAGGTCACCCTCGAGGAACTTGGGGGTGCCGGCAGTCACTCGACGAAGTCCGGCGTGGCCACCTTCGTGTGTGAAGACGAACATGAAGTGCTCGACGAGGTCAAGGCCCTACTGGCCCAACTGCCGTCCAATAACCTCGAGGAGGCCCCGCTCGTCGAGACTGATGACCCCGGTGACCGCCTGTGTCCCGAGCTGAACGACCTCATGCCGGACAGCGCCAACGTCCCCTACGACATGCGGACCGTTATTGAGACGGTGCTCGACGACGGCTACTTCCTCGAGTACCACTCGGCCTGGGCCGGCAACATCGTGTGCGGCTTCGGGCGACTCGACGGTCGCAGCGTCGGCGTGGTGGGAAACCAGCCCATGCATTTCGCCGGGGTGCTCGATATCGAGGCCTCAGAGAAGGCGGCCCGATTCGTTCGCACGTGTGACGCGTTCAACGTGCCGATCATCACCTTCGTAGACGTACCCGGCTTCCTCCCCGGGGTCGATCAGGAGTACGGAGGAATCATTCGCCACGGGGCCAAGTTGCTCTACGCCTACTGCGAGGCCACCGTGCCCCGCATCCAGGTCATCACCCGCAAGGCCTACGGCGGCGCCTACGTGGTCATGGACTCCAAGTCAGTGGGTTCGGACCTGTCGCTGGCCTGGCCGAGTGCCGAGCTGGCTGTCATGGGCCCGCAGGGAGCCGTGGAGATCGTCCACCGCCGGGAACTCCAGGATGCCGCCGACCCCGACACCCGCCGGGCTGAGCTCATTGACGAGTACACGGAGAAGTTCGCCAATCCATACGTGGCCGCGGAACGGGGTTACGTAGACGACGTGATCGACCCGGCCGACACTCGGGTCAAGCTGGTGGCCGGACTCCGGATGTTGGTGACCAAACAGGAGGAGTCTCCTCGCCGCAAGCACGGAAACGTGCCCCTCTAGCGGGCGGCGATCGAGGAATAGGTCATGGAATCTGAGCAGTCCGCGCAGTCAGGCATCCGGGTTACCGCGGAGGGTGCGACCCCTCAGGAGTTGGCGGCCATCCTGGCGGCCGTCGAGGCGCTGTGGCCGAAGTCGGGTGTCGATGCGCGAACGCCGCCCGATCCTGGGGTCTGGCGCTTCTCGGGTCGGTGGTGGCGAGCTGGCGACTTGCCGATTCGCCGGTCCCGTACCGGGCTGGGCTCCTAGATCGGTTCACCCGGCCAGCAAGGGCCGGGCACGGTGACCAGGTCGGCGAGCCGCTCCAGGTAGCGATCCCTGTCCATCTCGCTGGCCCCCATTCGTGCCAAGTGCGGCGTGCACCACTGCACGTCGATCAGGCGATGGGTTTCGGTTCCCATGAGATCGACGAGGTGGTGTAGGGCGACCTTGGAGGCGTCGGTGCGTCGGTGGAACATCGACTCGCCGGCAAATAGGCCGCCGACCGCCACCCCGTAGAGCCCACCGGCCAGGCCGCAGTCGTCCCAGGCCTCGACCGAGTGAGCCCAGCCCAGACGGTGGAGCTCGGTGTAGGCCCCAGCGATGCGTTCATCGATCCAGCCCCGGTCGCGTGTCGGATCAGCGCACGCCACCACCACGTCGGCAAACGCCGTGTCGACACGCACCTCGTAGCGGCCTAGCGAACGCCTCAGCGATCGGGACACCCGCAGGTCGTTGATCTCGAGCACGCCCCGGGGATCGGGCGACCACCAGGCCATGGGGCCATCCGGTTCCACGGGCATGGGAAACAGGCCCGACCGGTAGGCCGTCAGCAGAGTGCCGGGGTCTACGTCGGCACCTACGCCGACCACCCCGTTCTCATCAGCCGTATCGGCCCGGGGGAACGTCCAGGTACTGGCAGGCGGCTCGACGGGCGGACGCGTCCCGGGCATCGGCACGATCCGGCCTCGTAGTGTCGGGTGGGGTCAGACCGGTCAGTCGGCTTCGATGGTGACCGAGCGGACGACCACGTCCCGACTCGGGCCACCGCCGTACTGCGAGGTCTCGTCCACCTCGTAGAGGCCCATCATCGCTTGTAGCACTGCCGTGCCGGCCTCATCGGCGTGGCCGAAGACGATGTAGGTGCCCTGGGCGTCCAGCAGCGAAGTCCGGGATCCGGTGGCGAAGAAGAACTGGGCGCCCGAGCTGTCTGGGCCGGCCGAGCGGGCCATCACCAGATCGCCGGCCTGATAGGTGAACGGGCCTAAGAGTTGGCCCGAAGTGGTGGCGTAGTATGCGCCGCCTTCATCGGGGATGGTGTAGCCGGGGCCCCTGTCGGACCAGTCATTGGTGGTCGGTGCGCCGCCCTGGATGATGTCGATCGACGGGTCGAACCGGAACAGCATCGTGGCGTCGTAGTAGCCGAACCGTGTCAGGACCACGAAGTTGTTAACCGTCTCCGGGGTGCGGGCCTTGTCAAGGGCGACCCGGATTTCACCCTCGGTGGTGTCGAAGACCGCGGTGTAGGAGACACCGGGGGACAGACACCAGGAGGGGCGACTGGTGAACGCCAGTCGCGGGGCGTCGGACTTGTCGTCTGCCGGGCAGTCGTCAGGAACCGGCAGGGCCACTGGGTCATCGCCCCCTGACCCGGCGGTGCCCACGACGACGAAGGCCAGGCTGCCCACCATCATCAGGGCCAGCACGCCGGCCACCACCCGGACGGTGGTCGAGCGCTGTTGCCCAGAACCTCGAGAGCTGGGACGTCGGGACTTCTGGACCATGGATCGGCACCCTACCGACGAAGACCGGGAGCGGATCGATCGGACCGGTGCCCACCAGGAACCTGCAACAGACGGCGCATGGGGCGCCGGTAGCGTGGAGCCCCGTGGCACTCATCGTCCAGAAGTTCGGAGGCACCTCGGTCGCGGATGCGGATCGCATGCGCGAGGTAGCCGATCACGTTGCCCGAACCGTGCGGCGTGGCGACCAGGTGGTCCTCGTGGTCTCGGCTATGGGCAAGGAGACCGACGAGTTGCTGCGGCTGGCCGGCGAGGTGTCGGTTACCCACCCGGGCCGTGAGATGGACATGCTCATCACGGCCGGTGAACGCAAGGCCATGGCGCTCGTATGCATGGCCCTGCACCACATCGGGGTGGACTCCGAGTCGTTCACCGGCAGCCAGGCTGGCTTCCTGACCGACACCAACCATCAGAACGCCAAGATCGTCGATGTCCGGCCCGATCGTGTCCGTGCGTCGCTGGATGCCGGCCGGGTGCCGGTGCTCGGTGGGTCGCAGGGCGTGTCGACCGACAATGACGTGACCTTTCTGGGGCGTGGCGGATCCGACACAACGGCAGTGGCCATCGCCCACGCCCTAGGCGCTGATGCCTGTGAGCTCTACACCGACGTGACCGGGGTGTTCACCACCGATCCCCGGGTCGTGCCCACGGCTCGACGCATGTCCGCCATCTCCTTTGACGAGTTGTTGGAGATGACGGCGACAGGTTGTCCCAAGCCGGCCATGCGGTCGGTTGAATACGCGCGCACCCACGGGGTGCGCCTCCACGTCCGTTCCGCCTTCACCTGGCAGGAGGGGACGTGGGTCGACGAGGAGGTACCCGAAATGGAACAGGCCATCGTCTCGGCGGTCACCCACGACACGTCTGAGGCCAAGATGACGTTGGCCGGCGTGCCCGATCAGCCCGGGGTGGCAGCCACGGTGTTCCGTGCGCTGGCCGACCTCGAGGTGAACGTGGACATGATCGTGCAGAACGTGTCCGCTCAGGGCGTGACCGACATCTCGTTCACCGTGCCCCACGCCGATCTGGCACGGGCCATGGAACATACGAAGCGTCTGGCCACCGAGGTTGGGGCCGGCGGCGTGACGTCGGATGACTCGATCGCCCGAGTAAGCGTGGTCGGTGCCGGTATGCGGTCCAACCCCGGCGTGGCCGCCACCATGTTTGAGACGTTGGCAGCCGCCGAAGTCAACATTCAGATGATCTCGACGTCGGCCATCCGCGTGAGCTGTGTGGTCGATGGCGAGCGGGTGGAGGATGCGGTGAGGACCCTCCACGATGCCTTCGGCTTGGCTGAGGCCTAAGTCCCGTCTCTCCGATCCCTCCCTTCACCTAATGGGCGATCACCTTCCCTGGTGCACACACGATCTTGAGGGCGTTCCCATGAGGACCAATCCACGATCGGCGCTAGTCGGTCTCCTGTTTAGCGCGCTGTTCGTGATCTCGGCCTGTGGTTCGGGAGCCACTCACGGCGGTACGGTCGCGGCCGATGCCGACCCCGGGACCACCGAGGCGGTCTCGACCACGATGCTGTCGGTGTCGACCACCACGGTTTCATCGGACGACGCCCGTAGCGGGTTTGTGTCCGATGTGTCGGCTGCCGCACCGATTCTCGAGGGTCTCACCGAGGCCGACTTGGGGTGCGTGGCTGACCGTCTGCTGGTCGAGGTGGATCCGGCTGAGGTAGTGGCCCTAACCCGAAATGGTCCCCGTCCCGACCAAGCGTCCCTAGCGGTGGCCGCCCTTCGGGACTGTGACCTAGTGGTCGCCGTGGTGGGCCTGGGCATCGGCCAGTCGCTCGCCGCCGATCCCGATGCACCGCCCATCGAACCCGCGTGCATGCTCAAGGGGGTTACGGCCGATGACCTCGTTCCCTACCTGGAGGAGCGGTTCGAGACCGGTGTGGTGAACCTCGACGACGACGAGGCCATGGACCTTTTGTTGGACACCCCGGTGATGGCCAACATGATTCGATGCTCGGCCGAGGCCATGTTGGACATATCGACCGATGCCCCGGCGGTTTGTGCCGGTCTGGCCGAACACCTCGGGCTGATGATGGCCACCCTCATGGAAATGGAACCAGAGCCGGGGGCCGAGCCGGATCCGTTCGCACTGGTGGGCGTCTTCCGGGTGACCGACGAGGTCTTTGCCTGGCTGGTCGACGAGGTCCCTCCGGATCTGCGGGATGACGCCAAACTGGTACGGGAGACCACCGGCCGGATCGGGACCCTCATGGCTGAGGCTCTCGGGGACCTGGCTGAAGCTTCCGAGGACGACCTAGCGGCCGATTCCGCAGCGAACGAGGCACGGATGGCGGCCTTCCTGGGGATGATGGCCCGTGTCGCGGCGGACCTTGAGGCAGACATGGACGAGGTGGACCCGGCAGCCGCACGCCTCCGTGACTGGACGATCGCTACCTGTGGTGATTCCTCGTCGATGTTGTTCGAGTTCCTGACCGGCATGTGGGGCTGATGTCGGAAGGTGGCGCGGCGGTGATCAGATCCGTCTTACGAACTGTGGTGCCGGTCTTGATCGCGCTAACCAGTCTGGTGGTATCGGCGTGTGGTGGGGGGTCGACACTGACAGCCCCACCCCCTACGACTATCGGAGAGACCCCGGCTACCACGTCGGCGCCCGCGACCACTGAGGCCCCCTCGATGACGGTGACTCCGAGCACCACCGTGCCTGCCTCGACGTCGATGGCGCCGTCGACCAGCGTTGCCCCGACCACCTCGTTGGCTGGCGGACCGATTCCCGAGGCGGCCGCTGGTTTCTGCGCTGAGTTGGCCGTCGAGTCCGGCGAGTTGATCCTCGAGGTGGAGCGGGTGCTGCCCGACGACGGCCTCTTGGATCCACGCAGCCAACACGCCCTGTTGCTGGCCACCCGGAACCTCCTGGCGTGGACCAACAACCGGGTGCCCGCCGAGCTCCGAGCCGACGTGGGCCTGTTGAACCGGGTCTACGCCGATCTGGGAATCCAACTGGACCGCCTGAACCCCGAGACGGTTACCATGCCGCGCCTTCAGGCCCTGGTCTTCACCTACGTGCTCGACTCCCAGATGGTCGAAGCCGGGGACCTGGATCTGTCGGCCCAACGTCTGGGGGCCTTCGTCGATCAGGCCTGTGGCCGCGGCTTTCCGATCATGGAGTCGATGCCAGACCTTTTCGCACCCGTTTCCAAATAGACGAGGATCCGTCTGGCCTCGGCCTGCGAATCTCGGGCAGGCACGAGACGGACGGTGGATAGCCTTATTTCCATGGACATCGCCATTGTCGGCGCCACCGGTCAGGTCGGGGGCGTCATGCGCACCCTGCTCGCCGAACGCGCCTTTCCGGTCGGAACCCTCCGGTTCTTCGCCTCAGCCCGATCGGCGGGTTCCACAATTGCCTGGAGCGATCGCGAGATCGTTGTAGAGGACACGGCGACCGCCGACTGGTCGGGCATCGACGTAGCCCTGGTGAGCGCCGGGAAGACGGCGTCGATGGAGTTTTCGCCGCAGATGGCCGCGGCAGGCGCCACGGTGATCGACAACTCGTCGGGTTGGCGAATGGACCCCGACGTGCCCCTCGTGGTTCCCGAGGTCAACGCCCACGAACTCGACGACATCCCCAAGGGGATTGTCGCCAACCCGAACTGCACGACCATGGCCGCCATGCCGGTGTTGGCCCCGCTGCATGCCGAGGCGGGCCTGCGGTCCCTGACCATCGCCACCTACCAGGCGGTCTCCGGTGCCGGTCTCGCCGGTGTCGCTGAACTGGCCTCCCAGGTCAGCGCGGTGATCGACGGCGCGTCGGGTTTGGCCCATGACGGTCGGGCGGTGGCGTTCCCCGAGCCGTCGTCATTCCCCTCGACCATTGCGTTCAACGTATTGGCCCACGCCGGGTCGTTCGTGGAAGACGGACGAGGTGAGACCGACGAGGAGCAGAAGCTCCGTAATGAGAGCCGAAAGATCCTGGGCATCCCGGACCTCGCGGTGTCGGGGACATGCGTGCGGGTGCCGGTCTTCACCGGGCACTCGTTGACCGTGCACGCTGAGTTCGATCGCCCCATTTCACCGGAGCGGGCCACCGAGCTGCTGACTGGGGCTCCGGGCGTCGTCTTGTCCGCCGTGCCCACACCGTTGGATGCGGCCGGAGTGGATCCCACCATCGTGGGTCGCATCCGGGCCGACGAAACCCGCACCAATGGTCTGGCACTCTTCCTATCCAGTGACAACCTTCGCAAGGGTGCGGCGTTGAACACCATCCAAATCGCCGAGGAACTCCACCGCCGACGAGCCTGAACCCGATTCCGGCCTATTGCCGGGGCCGGTCTATGGAGGGTCCGTCACATAGCGGGCCATCGCCTCGTCCAGCGACAAGCCCAATTGGTTGGCCAAGCTGGCCAACCAAGCCATCACGTCGCCCAACTCGTGGAGCTGCTGCTCGGTCGTGCCCTTACGGGTGGCCTGAGCCAGCTCGCCGAGTTCCTCGCAGAGCCAGGCCACGGAGGCCGGGATTCCCCGAGCCCGGTCGACCTCGCCGTAAAGATCTTCCACCAGCGTCTGCACTTCGGCAAGTTCCACAAGGCGGACGGTACCGGTCGCCGGGCAGATCAGCGGGCATCCACCGATCGCGCGTGTGTTCGATCCACACTCAACGGGTGTCGACCGATGATTTGGAATCTGAAGGCCTCCTCCCAAGAGGTCAGGCGACCCAGGTCATGCGGGCCCTCGACGCGCTCGACGAGTTAGAGGCCGCGGCGATCAAGTTGGTTCGGGCCGAGTTGGCGGCCGGCCCGGCGATCGACGGTCTGATCGCGGACCCGCTCACCGAAGGCACCCGGCTGGACAGTCTGTGCATCGTGGACACCATGGCCGCCGACCTGCTGGCAGCACTCGGGCGGGGCGACACCGTGCGCCACCTGGTCGACGAGGCGCCTCCGGGCAGCGCCCGTGACGCACTGGCCCGACACCTGACGCGTTCCTAAGACTGCGTTCCGACCCGGTCGGTCGGGCTAATCCGGACTACCGGTGATCAGACCTCGGGCTAGGGCTGCGGAGGGACGAGGCGTGCCAGGTCGTTGACCGCCTCGGCTCCCGGAAGGGCCAGCAGCCCGACCGGAGGAAGCAGCAGCTTGCGGTCGCGCGAGCCGCCACCGACCACTACCCGGTTCCGGGCCATCACATCGGCATCGATCCAGATAGGAACGGTGCAGCCGTCGGGCAGCCCGAACGGCGTGACGCCACCGATCTGCATGCCAGTCAGGGTCGCCGTCTCGTCGGCTCCGGCGAACGAGGCCTTACGGGAGCCCAGCCGCCGGCGGACGGTGCCGTTGACGTCGAGGCGGTGTGTGGCCAGCACCAGGCAGAGGGCGAAGGGCCTTTCCTCGCCTTCGCGGGCCTTGCCGGCCACCAGGATGGCGTTGGCTGAATCTGCGGGGTCGATGTTGTAGGCGGCACAGAAGTCGGCCGTGTCGGCCAGGGCGGGATCGCACGCCATCACCTCGTGTTCGATATCCAGTGCTGCCAACTGGTTGAGCACCGGATCTGACGCGTTGTGGGGTGGGGTCATGCTTGCCTCGGGGGTTCAGGGTCGACCTCGCGGGCCGGACCGGTCAGTCCGTAGAACACAGATGCCACCACGATGACGCCGCCGATGAACGTCGGGGTAGCCGGTACTTCGTCGAACCACAGCCAAACCCACAGCGAAGCGGCGACCGTCTCCACGGGTGTGAAGAGGCTGACCTCGGCAGGTGGGGCGTGGCGGGTGGCCGTCGACATGCACAGCCGGGCGATCGGTCCGAAGAGCCCGCCCATGGCCAGCGTGGCTAGCAGAGCCCGACGGTCCAGAAGGTTCGTATCAGCCGGGACGGCGGTGAGCAGGAAGGTACAGGTGGCGGTGACGGCGACCACCAGGGTACGGGGCAGGTTGGGATACTTACGCCAGAGCACGAGGTTGACGGCGAAGACCATGATGGCTAGCAGGGCTATCAGGTCGCCGGCGATGCCCCCGCTTGCCATCGACCCTCCGACGATCACCACGATGCCGATCAGGGTCAGGCCAATTGCCCGCCAGGTTCGCATCGAGGTGCGCTCATGGAGGGCTATCCGGGCCAGGACGGCAGCGAAAATGGGCCCCGAGGCGATAATGGCCACCACGTTGGATGTGGCAGTCAGGGTCACCGCGGTCAGGAATGACGTGGTGCCGACCGCGCCCAGCAGCCCGGTCGCCAGGAGTGGGCGTCGCCACCGGACCAGCTCATGTCCAAAATCGCGACCGATGTTCCGGACGGCCAGACTCCAGGCCACCGGCGAGGAGAAGAGGCCGACCATGCAGGCGATAGTCCAGCCGTCGACCGCAGAGTCGCGTTCTGCCACCCGAACCAATAGGGCGTCGGTGGAGACCAGGAACATCCCGGTGAAGGCCAGCAGCAGGCCGAGGGGTCGTCCGGATCGGGGGATCCGGTCCCTGAGGGACCGCACGGTTGGTGACCTAGTCATCGCCGGACGTTAGTGGCGGTCGCGTTCGCCACCTGCTGTCCGGGAGTCGGCGGGGCTGGCAGTATGCGAGACGATGCGACGACCAAACGTTCTGCTGGTGACCCTGGACCAGTGGCGTGGTGACTGCCTTTCGGCGGCTGGCCACCCATCGGTGTCCACCCCGAACCTGGACCGTCTTGCCGCGGAGGGGGTGCGGTTCGCTTCGCACTTCGCGCAGGCAGCGCCGTGCGGACCCAGTCGGGCCAGCTTGCTTACCGGCACCTACCAGCACGTGCACCGGTCGGTTCTGAACGGCACCCCGCTGGACGCCCGCTTCACCAACGTGGCCCTGGCCATGCGGTCCGCGGGGTACGACCCGGTGCTGTTCGGCCACACCGACACCACGGTCGACCCGCGCACCGTGCCCGCGGGGGATCCGAGGCTCGGGGACTACGAGGGTCCGCTGCCCGGGTTTCGGGTGGGGCTTGACCTACCCGAACATCGGGAACCCTGGTACCGGTGGCTGGAGGCCCGGGGTCACGACGTGTCGGATCGCGAGCGGTTTCTGCGCCCCCGAGACGACGTGGCCATCCCGGTGGGTCGGGGGGCGTCGTGGCCGCCGCCACCGTTTGCCGCCGAGGAGACCGAGACGGCGTTCCTGGTCGGGGAGGTGATCGACGAACTGGCTCGGCTGGAGGGCGTCGGCGACCCGTGGTTTGTCCACGCGTCGATCTACCGGCCTCACCCACCGTTCACGGCGCCAGCGCCTTACCACGATCTCGTTGATCCAGCGACAGTGCCCGATCCTCTCGTGGACGGCGGAGTCGATACCCATCCGTTCGTGGCCGCCGCGCGCGCCTTCGGTGCCTATCGGCCGCCGGGTGACGACCTTGACCTCCGGCAGGTGCGGGCCACCTACTACGGGATGATGGCCGAGGTCGACGCCCAGGTGGGCCGCCTCCTCACGGCTCTGGACGATCTGGGGGCCACCGACGAAACCGTGGTGGTTGTGACCTCGGACCATGGCGAGATGCTCGGGGACCACGGCCTCATGTCAAAGTTGGGGTTCCACGATCAGGCGTTCTACATCCCGTTGATCGTCCGCGCTCCTGGAGGCACCGGAATCGAAACGGCCTGTATCGGTGGGGCGGGCCAGGTGGTGAAGGACTTCACCGAGAACATCGACGTGATGCCCACGGTGCTCGACCTGGCCGGTGTCGAGGTGCCCCGGCAGTGTCAGGGCCGGTCACTGCGGCCCTTCCTCAACGGATCGGTTGCCGACGGTGGTCTGCCGGACGGCTGGCGTACCGCTGCGCATTGGGAATTCGACTTCCGGGCGTGGGCTGGTTCCAGGGAGTTGGATGGACTGGACGGTCACCTGTGCAACCTTGCGGTGCACCGGGACCACCGAGGCAAGTACGTGCACTTCGCCGGGATGGCGCCGATCTTCTTCGACCTTGAGGGTGATCCGGATGAGTGCGAACCCCTTAGCGACCATCCGTTGATGGCCGGGTACGCGGCGGCTCTCCTGGACTGGCGGATGGCCACCGACGAGCAGGAACTCTCGGACCATCTGGCACTGCCCGGAGGAATGATCGTCCTCGGCACCTGACCGTCGGATAGCCACGGTCGGTTGCCCAGTAACGGGGTGCGACCGGGGTCACCTGTGACCACAGTCGCCGTGGATTCGCGTGACCCATGCCCCAGAATCTATGCAGCGATCTACCGATGGGTAACTTCCAAATGGAGGGGCCATCGGAGCAGGTCAGACACAACAACAGCTTCGACGAGCCCTCCGGCCGAATCCGGACGACGGCCGTCGGACCACAGTGAAACAGAGCAAGCCATGCGTTCCAACAAGCTGCGTTCCAGCAACCGTTCATTCCACAACCTCCGGCACCCACAGCAGGACCTCTTTCTGGCCCTGAACCAGGCTGCCGGCTACGGCCACTTCGCCGGTTTCAACGACCGGGCCGTGCGGACGATCATGTCCCTCGGACAGCAGATGGTGGCTGACCGGCAGCGTCCGGTTCCGCCCGTTCACAAGGCGGCCGACACCGAGGCCAACCGGGACATCGCCGATTTGGATCTCGCTGCCTGATCGGGCGCCTTTCGGGGCGAACCAACACGCGAATCGGAGTCGGGGCCAATGCCCCGGCTCCGTCGCGTTCCGGGGAGGCAAGTGGTGCGTTTCCGAAAGCTCGGAGGCCTTGTGCTACTCCGAGCCCTCGGATAGATCTTTCACCCTCCCTCCTGTGGGGGGGTCCATGGGCTCAATGATCAATTCGAGGGGGAGGTGGAGTAGATGGGTGACGGCGATTTCGACCTGGCTGATGCCTACGCGGTCGAGACTCCGGACGACAACCGAAACCTGTACGCCCGGTGGGCCGACAGCTACGAATCGGGGTTCATCAAGGAGAACGCCTACCAATACCACCTCGGGGTAGCAGGGGCCTTTCTCGCCTCGGCGACTCCTGACGACGGGCCGGTGCTCGATGTCGGTTGCGGCACCGGTCTGGTCGGTGAGGCGTTGCGGCTCGACCACCGCTGCCCGTCACTACTCGACGGCCTCGACTTGTCGCCGGAGATGTTGGAGCAGGCTGGCACCAAGTCGACAGCGTCGGGCGAGGCCGTCTACTCGAGTCTCCACGTGGGCGACCTGACAGCCGTGCTGCCCCTGGTCGGCAATTCCTACGGGGCCGTTGTCAGTTGTGGCACGTTCACCCATGGCCATGTGGGGCCCGACGCGTTCGACGAGCTGTATCGCATTGCCCGGCCAGGGGCGCTGTTCGCCATCGGAATCAACCCCGACCACTTCACGGCCCACGGCTTCGAGGCCCGGTTCGCCACTGATGTGGCCGCCGGAACCATCATCGAGCCGACCATCCATCGGGTGGTCACCTACGGTGCCGGACCCAACGTTGACCAGACGTCGCCGGTCGCCGTATTCCGTCTTCGCTGATCTGTCAGAACGTCCAGACCCGTCAGGTCCGGATCAGGAGTCTGTTCAGAGAGCGCACGCCATGTCGGCGCCACAACACAGTGGGGACTTGATCTTTCCGTGGTCGTTCGGGCACTTGGAGACCTGCACGGTCGAACCGTCGTCCTTGGTCAGGGTCGTGGTAGTCGGTGGAGGTTTAAGGGGCCTTCGCTCCAAGAGTTTGCAGGAGCTTTTCGGGCATGTCGGCGGGCCAGTGCTCCGAATCGACGCCGAGTCTGAAGGTGAAGTAGGCGCCGAGGATCATTGCTGACGCGTAGTTGACGGACATGTTGTCCGGCAGGACTCCTGCGGCAACAGCCTGCTTGAGTGCTGGGCGGAGAAGTTCCATATGGCGGTTACGGGCCATGTCGTCGCGGATCAGATCCCGGACCTCGTTGGCCTCCTCGGTGCCCATGAGCGCCAGGGCCGGGATTGTGAAGGCGTGTTCCCAGGAGACCGAAGTATGCGTCTCGCGAGTGGCGTACAGAAGGTTCTCGTAGGGGTCGTCGCCGGGGAGGTTTCGTATCCGTTCCGCCCGAAGGGTTGAGACATGTTCGAGGATGGCTCGTAACACATCGCGTTTGTCCCGGAAACGGGTGTAGACGGCACCGGGGCGGACACCGGCCCGGACGGCAATCGACCCCAGGCTCATGGAGCCATAGCCGACGGCGTGGAACTCCTCGGTTGCCGCCTCGATGATCTTGGCGTCGAGTTCCGGGTCTCGGGGGCGGGACACGGTCAGCCCCGGGGCTGCGCGACGACGCGGAGGAACGGGCGTTGGGTGTCCCATCCGTCGGGGAAGCGGATCGCCCCGTTGGTAGTCGAAACTGCAAAGTCCGGTGCTAGGTCAACAAGCTCTAGTGCCATCTGGATACCTCCATCCTCTGGGAGACACCTTATACGCCAATGGATATAGACGCAAAACAATAACGAAAAAGATAACCGAAAATAGTGTTGACAAACATGATTACCGTCATATAATAACGGTATGAGTTATCGTAAACGACTTCCCGCCAAGCGACTTGGCCTCGGCCTGGTGGCCACCGCCCTCCTCGTCAGCTCCTTTTCCGGTGCGCTTCTCTCGCAAGATTCGCCGACACCCGACCAGGGCGACCACGAGTTGCACGACCGGGCCAACAACGAGGCCTACGCCTGGGCCAACAACCCGGCTGACCGGAAATGGCGAGTCGAGCTTCCGGTGTCCGTGCGCAACCTCCTTACCCTCACCGGGGCTGGCACCACCCGCCGCGCCGACCGGGTCGACAACGATCCAGCCTCCGGACTCGCCCTTGCAGGGAGCACGGCGATGTTCGCCGATGAGACCGGTTCCGCCCTGTGGCCCAACTGCACGCCGATCCGAGTCACGGTCGACACCGTCGAATCTTCGGCAGATAGCACAGCTGCCGCCCTGGCCACCCGGGATGCCATCACCGAACTTGGCGAACTCACCGGCCTGGAGTTCACCCCGACAACTGACTCAACTCACACCGTCGGAGACAATCCGGCACCCCAGCCCAACACCATCCAGATCATCTGGGTCAACCGTGACACCGGCCTACTCGAAGACCACGAACTCGGTGCAGCCGAGGTCTGGCACCGGAAGGTCGTAGACCGCCTCATCGTCTTCCAGGCGATCGTCCTGCTCTCCGACGAGATCCTCACCAAGCACGATCTCGACACGAACACAGGTGGAGACTTCATCCGGACCACCCTCATCCATGAACTCGGCCACGCAGTCGGCATTGGCCACAGCGTCGATGACGGCTCGGTCATGTATCCCAGGCTCAATAGGAAGGCTTCGGTAACCACCGCCGACCGGGCTGCGTTCGCCTATGCGGGCAGTCGGGGCTGCTGAGCAGCCAACCCCAGAACCGGAGTCCCAGTTTCACCAGGTCAATCGAGGACCGGAAGCGCCACCGGTTCAGTGCATAAACCACCACATGCGGTCACCATCACGATTCTCGGCGTCGTTTGAGTTGGTGGTGGTCGCCGTCGGGGTTGTCGGCACATTCGTAGCTGTCGTCTTGGTCGACGAGGATGCCTTCCTTCACCGTGGTCAAGTCGAAGGAGACCACTTTGGGTGGTTGAAACCTGCCGAGCCGTTTTCA
>MPLU02263411.1_pt1 | contig 46889 bp, 49 predicted proteins | sample 1617381 | NCBI WGS metagenome assembly MPLU02 (sample SAMN05944801, study PRJNA350692) | marine metagenome | biome: marine; feature: ODZ; material: water; isolation source: 90 m water sample filtered on 0.2 um supor filter | place: Pacific Ocean | collected 2012-04-08 | depth 90m m
TCAAGAGAAACGTCTGTGGGCATTTCTCAGCATGTTTGCGAGTCTTTTGTTTGTATTTTGAACTGATAATTTATCGCTTGTAAAAATAACACATGGTTAATATAGCCAGCCACCCTGGTCTAATCAGATTAAATGGTGCTATATTAAATTTCAGCTCAAAATATTTTATGTACAGAAACATTCGTCGAATCTTACTCACGTTTTGTGCAGCCGTGGGTGCTATTGGTGTTGCGCCAGTGGCAACTAACGCAAAGGACATAAATAATAGTGTGGAGACCTTTGGTAATTACATCCTTTATCACTGGCAAAAGGATCCAGAGCTAAGTAAGTTCAATCCACCTCAAATTATCACCAATGTCGACTCCAAAACCAAAGTACTTGGGGCATGCGTTTCTAATTACAACGGCCGGATTGCCCAAGATGTGGGAGGTACTTCATACTGCTCAAGGTCGAATACAATTTATGTGGTTCAGGATCAGCTTTCTCCGTTATTTAAATATTTTGGACCAACATCAATAGCATATGTTATTTCCCATGAGTATGGGCACTATCTCCAAACTGTATTTCAGATCCCATATAAGAAAGTTGTTTCTGAACTTCAAGCTGATTGCATGTCTGGTGCAATACTTGGCCAAGGAGCAAGTGAACTGGGGATTACCTCCAGAGATATGATCAATATGTCTCAAGCTGCCTACACGATTGGTGATCCAGATCACGGCAGTGGGGCTCAAAGGGCATATGCGGTTTATGCAGGCTTTGGCCTATCGGCAGAGATCACATGTTCTACTAGTGACATGGAAAAGCTTTCCCTGAATAAAATCAAGGATCCTGTATTCAAAAAGCTTGCTTCTAAGAGGTCTGCAGAAGGCATCGACTTGTCTAAACCTCAATCTCATCTACGCTCGATCTCCGCAAGCCTTGGTTATTCTGCTGGATTTTTGGGTGACTTATGACCCTAGCCTTATTCATTTTGGCATACTCTAACTAGCATATGACCTGCTCAATAGTTTTTAAATAGCATTAATTAACTGCTTTCTTTAGTCAGTCTTCTGCTCTGATATTTGTCATTGCTTCCATTCAATATATGATTACTTTTCTATGGCTCCAATTCTTATTCACATCGCCCTTAGCTGGGTTACATGATCAACAAGTGAGCCATAAGCAGACGGATCGTGACTCAACAGGATTACTTGTAGCCCCCGGTTGGCTGCTGTATTGAGCATCTGTTTTACTATAGAAATACGTTCTGGGTCAGAGTTAGTGAAGGCATCATCAAAAATCAATGGCAGTGATCCGTCATGCCCTTCTTTAAGTACATCTGCCATCGCTAGCCTTAACGCTGCAGTTAGCTGCTCACGCATGCCGCCACTTAGCTGATCAAAGTTAAAGAAGTTCTCTCCACGTTTTAGCTGTAAACCGCTAAAACCAGTGCTTTGATCATATTTAAGTTGGACTATATTTCCTTCCGGTACTAAAGGCCTTAGGTAGCTTCCGATTGCTTTCGCTAGTGGTGCTGTGTAATGGCTAGAAAGATCTGCCTGAGCATCAAGGAATAGCTGCTGCAATAGTTTATGACCATCACTGATTCGTTTGATGTTTTGATAATCGTTATTGGTGGTCTCTAATTGAACTCTTGCCTGCTCTACTGCGGCATATGGGTTTTCAATGCTGATGCTGTCGCAGCGTTGTTTTGCCGCACCATTTTGTGTGATCAGTTGATTGAGTTGTTCTTTTGCCCTTGAGATTTGGTTGTCTATGCTTGTTAGGTCAGCGTCTCTATCATCATTAGTCATTGATTCCTTCAGCTTATTTAGCTCTACTAATTGTTGCTCACCATTGATAATTTGTTTTTCTAGGTTGGTAAGTTGTACCGCCAATGTCTCTTGGTTGCCATGATCTTCAAAAAGTTCAGCCAGCTTTTTGTTTTGATATTTTTGCTGTTCTTTAAGTGTCTTGAGTTCACTAGTCTTCTCAATACGGGATGTCTTGAACTGTTCAATAATGCACCTTGTTTCTTCCAGTTCACTTTCCGCCTGAGAAAGGGTTTGTGCAGTTTGATTAGTTGTCAGTGCAAGATGATCTTGAAGTTCAGTCAGCTCACTAGTCGAAGTAGGCAATTGTTGTTTTTGTTCCATCTCCTCTCGACTCTCACTCAGGTCCATAAGCCTCTTTTTAAGCTCGCATGATCGCTTAGTTAGTGAGTCCAACCTCTCGTTTAAATCCTCATTGGCTCGAAGCGGTGATGCCCCTATCGCCTCCAACTGTTGCGTCAAAAGTATGCGTTGCTCATATCTTTGCTCGGCAACTTTCAGTGATGTCACTTTGAGGCTTGAGAGCGCACTATTAAGGTTTTGTTGGGCCATCTGAAATTTTCGTTGCAGATCATCCAGAGCTTCATGACCACCAGAGCTGATCTGCAAAGCAACACCATCTCCAATCAGCACCTCAAAGGTTTCGCTGAATTGTCTTTGATCCCCCGCCTCAAGAACTTCGTTGTCAACACGGATTTGCTTATCGGTTCTCAGCACTTTTACTCCTGTTGTCATCGCTTGTTGCCGAGTGCGAGCATCAAGTAGTAATTGCTGCAGGTCGCGTAGCTGCTGCAGTTGCTCTCGTCCAATCGGTGCCAACTTGGAAAGTTGTTCTGTCAACGTCTTGCGCTTATTGAGCTTGGCAATGGCTTCGCCTGTGCGTGCTTGCTCAGATAGTGCTTGTAATAGCTGATTGCGTTTATCTAGTTGTTGTTTCTGTGCAGCAAGCTGCTGACGCGCAGTCTGTTTGCTCTGTAGTTCTTGCGCTAATGCTTGTTCTTTGCTTTCAGCCTCGGCTTCGTCTTTTTGCAGTTGGCTTTGTCGTTGCTCGCGATTCTTGACTTCTACCTTGAGGTTGTCGATATCTTGCATTGCCTTACCCAATCCTTTACGGCGTAGCCGTATTGGTTCGAGTTCTTTGCTGGCTAGTTTGATTGCAATCTCAAGTTTGCTGAGCTCCTCAGTGCTTATTGCGATCCTCTTTTTGCGTTCTTGAAGTGCTGGTAGATCTTTGTTTTGAAGCTTTTCAAGCTGCTCATTGATTTCTACTAACTCTTCACTTGCCTGCTCATAAGCCAAGAGTTTTGCTTCGGCCTGTTCAAGCTCGCTTTTGGCAGTATTTAGTTTTTGCTCACGTAGCCATAGTGCTGAATTTTTCTTTAACCCACGTGTAGTGAAGTTCTCCTCGATCGCAGTATTGATTTGTTTAGCTACGTATTGATCATGAATCGATTGCTGCACAACGGTTCCACCGCCATGTTCTAACTGCTCAACCAATGCATCGAAGTCGTAGCTCGCTTTGCCTGCATCGAGCAGGTTATTGCCGGCAGATCCTTGCATTACCCAGAGGTGGGCCCAACGGGTTGGCAACACTGAGCTTGCTTGCTTACTGCCTAAGCTTTTTTTTACGCCAACTAGTTGAGCGAGCAGGTCTTCTGCATCATCACCTGAGAGCTGTTTTCCGCTGGCCTCAGAGCGGAGTGTTACCTGGCCAGTGGTACCGCTGAAGCGCTTATGCAAGAGCCATTTATCTCCCTTTGCCTCAAAATTAACTTGTACTGTGGGCTGTCCAAGAGAGAGGCGCGATCGCAAAGCCTCGACGGGTGCACCGCTCGCTGATGCTCTGAGGAATAAGCCCCGATGCAGCGCTTCCACCAGCGTGCTCTTGCCAGTTTCGTTTGTGCCGCCGATCAAAGTAATACGTGGCGAAAACTCCAGGGCAAGATCCCTATGCAAGCGAATGTTTTGGAGCTGGCAGCTAAGAAGACGCATTGATACTCAGCGGCTGCCGGCAAAGCGGAACAACTCACAGAGAGCAACCCGCGTGATGGCAGCTTGCTCGGAATCTGGATTGTCGTCGTGATCGATGCGCTGCTTCAGTTGATTGGCAACAAGAGCTATAAGTGGATCATCGATGCGACCTGTGAGCTGTTCAAGTTCCTCTGCTTCAGGCGCCTGTTGACATACGCCTTTTAGTCTTAAGCGCAGTAGTTTGTTATTCAAATCAGCCACTATTTTTTCGTAGCGATGGTGACCTGCCAGGCTGAGGCTTCCACTTACCTCAACTCGTAGTAGATCTCTCGAGATACGACCGGCGGTGAGCTCTTCAACCTGACGTTCGAAACGATCTAGGTCTGCATCGTTGTTGAAGTTAAATTTGATGTTGTGCCAGCGAATTCTTCCCGTTGAAACTGGTTCGACCTGGGGCATACCACCGCGGCTGACCTCTACTCGCAAGACTTGTCCTCTTTGGTTGTTTTCCCCTTGATCAAAGCGATCTGCTTCTGGCGTGCCTGGATACCAAGTATTGACATTGACTTGTTTGAGATTGTGCCAATCTCCCAGGGCGATGTAGTCGATCTCCTGCGCCGGTAAACCATCTAAGTCGATCAGATTGTTTGCATTGCTCTGAGCTTCACCATCTAGGTCGTAATCACGCCCCCCAAAGCCATGCACCCCCCCATGAGCAAGGATGATTCGAGGCTTCATCTGCGGTAGTGAACTCCAGTTGAAGCTGCGCAGCCAGAGGGTGGGGTCGTTGTTGTCTTTATTGCGCAGCAACGGGCACGGCAGTATTACTGCCTGATCAAGTTCTACTGGTTGCCGTTCCAGCAGCAGTTGCAAGTTGGGAGCCATTTGCTGTTGATGGCGTTGGAAGTCGTCGCGATGCCACACAGTGCCAAGTGCACCGTGATCGTGGTTGCCGGGTATTACCAGCACGGGTAGTTCCATCTCTGCGATGGCTTCCAGCACCTTTAGGACAGTATTGGTAGGTGGTGTTGGCGAGTCAAATAGATCGCCGGCCACTAGAACAAATTCTGCCGACTGCATCCGAGCAATATCACGGATACGTCCTATGGCAGTGAGTCTTTCCTGCTGCAACTCGAAACGTTTGTGCTCATCAGTGATCGTCTTGTAGGGCTTGCCGATCTGCCAATCAGCGGTGTGGATGAATCTGGTCATGCTCAGGATTCCACCACAGCAGGTAGAAATTCTGCCTGCTGTGGTCGCTAATGGCGATTGAGTCGTCGCGTAGCTTCTCTGCTTGCACTTATTACTGTGGTCAGTCTGATTCCTACTCAAAGAGCAGCTTTTCAGGAGTCGCTCTTGTTTTGATTGTTGAGGTTAGTTGCTGTTCAAAATTAGCTAGCTGGATTTGCTTGTTGCTGCTGATTGGCATAGAAGTTGCTGGGCACTAGATGAAGCTTGATGCCTGTTCAAAACTGATGCCTGTTTAAAGTTTGATCGCTGCGTTGTTGCTGCGTAGAACACAGTGCTGAATTGACCAGTCGTAGTTGTCCCAGATACTCGTGGGGAGTTTGTAGTTCGCGCCAGGGAAGGCACCTAGTGCCACCTGGGTAGGCATGGCAGAGCAGTAAGGACGACTACCGGGTTTTGCAAGGTATTGCTGGTGGTATGACTCGGCGTAGTGGAATTGTTGATCGGCTTTGATTTCTGTTGTGATTGGCCCAAGGCCTTGTTGGCTTAGGAGTTGCTGGAAGCTATCTCGACTGGCCTGGGCCAGCTCTGCTTGCTGTGCTGTGGTGGTGTAAATAGCCGATCGATACTGACTGCCACGATCGTTACCCTGTCGATCACCTTGGGTTGGGTTATGGCATTCCCAGAACAGTTTCAGCAGGTCGCTGAAATCAATAGTGGTTTTGTTCCACACCACCCGTACGGCCTCCGTGTGTCCAGTGCGTCCTGAACAGACTTCCTGGTAGGTCGGTTTATCTTTTTGACCCCCGGCATATCCCACTGCTGTGGTCACAACCCCAGGCAATTTCCAGAAGCCTTTTTCGGCGCCCCAGAAACAGCCACAAGCAAATAGCGCAACTTCTTGGTCTGTTGTGATTTGAGCCTGCAGCGCTGTACCAAGAACGGCATGTTGCTCAACTGTTGAGTGGCCTGGTTCTTGGTTAGAAGCCTTGGCTGACAACCAGGAAGGGAACATCACATTTTTGAAAGTTTGCCAACCCTAGGCAGTTCCTTTTGGTTCCAGCTGGATGTGGTTGAGCAGCGTTGTGACGAATGCAAATAGGAGGAAGGGCAGACTTAGCACCAGGATCAACCCCACGCCGACAAGAGCGAAGAGTGGCCTGCTTGAGCCCATTAGGCCTAGCCCTGCGGCAAGGCTTACGAAGATCACTGCCATCCAGGCCAAAATCTGGCCGTAGATGTCGCCAAAGGTGAGGGTGCAGCGTAAGGAGTATCCGGTTCCGCCTGTCATGTCATGTCCCTCTAGCTCACCCTTATAGCTAAGCCGCTTGCGATGTAATTGTCTTGCATTTGTGCTTAACCGTTTCAGTACTTAGGTATTTGTTACCAGTTGGTTAGGCAACGGCATCTAGCTTTTCATTGGCTTGCTCTCGTTCCCAAAGACTTCGGTAGAGCCCCTGGATATTTACTAATTCGGTGTGGTGGCCCTGTTGAACAAGGCGCCCCTGCTCCATAACCAGAATTCGATCACAGGCTGCAGCTGCAGAGAGTTGGTGGCTGATCATCAGGATTGTTCGACTCTGTTGGCTTCGAATAGAGCTGAGGATTGCTGCAGCTGTTTTGTTGTCCACACTTGCTAGTGCATCATCAAGTACCAACACAGGTGCTGGTACCAGAAGGGCTCTGCCAAGTGCCGTGCGTTGGCGTTGGCCACCACTGAGTGTTATGCCTCTTTCCCCTACCAGCGTGTCGAAGCCATCTGGAAAGCCGCGCACATCGTCCATCAGGTGGGCTTGCTCAGCAGCTTTCTGAATGCGCTCTATAGAAGCTTTGGGATCGCCATAGCGAAGGTTGTCGGCGAGGCTGCTCGTGAACAGATATCCCTCCTGTGGGACAAGGGCCACGCTGCTGCGGAGATCTTCAAGCAGTAGATCATTTACGTCGTGGTTATCTACGAATAGTTGGCCTCTTGGAACCGCCACCATGCGTCCTAGGGCTCGAGCCAGGGTTGTTTTTCCACATCCAACTGGTCCCACTACAGCAACAAGTTCCCCTGGTTTGATTACAAAGCTCAGTCCCGCAAGTGTGTCGCGGTTGCTGTCGTCGTATCGCACCCGAAGTTCACGTGCTTCGATTAGCCCCTGAAGTGGTTTTTCTAGAGTTAACGGGGAGGCGGGATTGCCGATTATGGGTACGCGCTTGAGCAGTTCTTCCACACGCTCCAAACTCACCTGGCCGATTTGAAAAGAGTTCAGGGTGAAACCCAGAAGAGCGGTAGGAAAAACTAGACGCTCCACAAAAATGATCAAGGCCACCAATCCGCCTAAGGTGAGGCTGCCTCGCTCTAGTTGGCCACTGCCTAGAGCTAATAGCAGTAGTAGTGAAAACGAGGAGATTCCCCCTAATAGCGGGAATAAGGTGCTGCGTGTACGCGCCAGGCGAATGGCCGAGTCTCTATAGGAGTTATTGAGCTCGGCAAATGCCTCCTGCTCAGGTTGCTCTTGGCCGTAGATCTTGATGGCCCCTATGCCTGAAAGGTCCTCCTGAATTAGTTCGCTGAGGCTTGAAAGGGCTTCTTGCTGGCGTTTTTGTTGCCGCATCATTCGCCCCCCAAAGAGGCGCACTGTGCCCAGCATTACTGGGTAGAGGGAGATTGCCGCCAGGGTTAGCCATGGGTCGATGGCCAGCATTGCCGGCAGAGTGAAGCAGTAGGCCAACACAGTGTTGGTAAGGCTCAGAATCGCGAATCCAAGTAAGCGGCGAATGTTCTCCACATCGCTGGTTGCTCGGCTAATAACTTCACCGCTTCCGGTTTCCTGTACCCAGCTAGTTTCTTGCTGGAGCATGTGGTCAAACAACCTCTGGCGCAGTTCCACTTCAACTTGACGCCCTACTCCGAAAACCATTTGTCTGGAAATCAGGCGCACGATCGCCATGGCGCTGGCTAGAACCACAATCAAACCCGCCTGACGCAGTACTTCTGTTATGGCAAAGCTTCCTTGAAGCTCATCGACAATGCGCTTCACTTCTAGAGGGATGATGACGCTTAGAACGTTCACCACCACAAGAGCCATTGCTCCCATCAGCACAGTGCGGCGATGGGGCTTCAGGTAACGGCCAATTAGATCGAGGCGGAATGCAGCCATGCCGGTATCGCTACATGGTTCAACCTATGCAGCCAGTCTGCAGCGCGAGCCTAGAGGGATTCTTGGGAAGCTGTGATCATCAAACATTGCGCTAATAAAAAAACAGAATCGGCTTGTTGTAGTTCTCGCCAGCGGCGATTTTTTAGGTGATAGTGGTGTCGTCCCCATCACCCGGCCCGGAGTGCATCGCACCCGGGTTTTTTACTGCATCGATGTCTGCTTCTACTGTTGCTTCTCCCTCATGGCCGCAAATCCTCGAGATGTTGCTTGAAGGAGAGAACCTTCCCGCTGCGGAAGCTACTGCCTTGATGAAGGCATGGCTGGCGGAACAGCTAACCCCTGTGCAGACAGGGGCATTCCTAGCGGCTCTAAGGGCAAAGGGGGTGACCGGTAGTGAGCTGGCTGGCATGGCTCAGGTGTTGAGAGGGGCTTGTCCTCTGCCATGTCCATTGCCGGCTATCCCTACGGTCGATACCTGTGGGACTGGTGGCGATGGTGCTGACACGTTCAATATTTCAACCGCTGTGGCTTTTACAGCCGCTGCTTGCGGGGTAAATGTGGCCAAACATGGAAATCGCAGCGCAAGTGGCAAGGTTGGTTCCGCCGATGTTCTCGAGGGTTTGGGGCTGCAGCTAAATGCACCTCTGGCCACTGTGGTGGCGGCGCTCTCTCAGGTAGGTGTCACATTTTTATTTGCCCCTGCCTGGCATCCAGCTTTGGTCAACCTGGCGCCTTTGAGGCGAAGCCTTGGAGTACGAACTATCTTCAATCTTCTCGGCCCATTGGTGAACCCTTTACAGCCCCAGGCTCAAGTGCTTGGGGTGGCAAAGGCAGAGTTACTAGATCCGATGGCGGAAGCGTTACAGCAACTTGGTTTGCAGCGGGCCGTTGTTGTTCATGGTGCTGGTGGTCTTGATGAAGCCTCCTTGGAGGGAGTTAATTCATTGCGTTTACTTGAGAATGGTGAGCTAAGGCAATCTTCGATTGATTCGGCGGAACTCGGGCTTGAGGCCGCTTCTCTGCAAGCACTTAAGGGTGGTGATCTGGCAACGAATCAAGCGATTCTTACCGCTGTACTTCAAGGTGGTGGAACCAATCCCCAGCGGGATGTGGTGGCATTGAATACTGCTCTAGTGCTCTGGGCTGCTGGACTGCAAGATGATCTAAAGGTTGGTGTATCTACTGCCCAGGACTGTTTGCAACAGGGTCGCCCTTGGCAGCGGCTACAAGAGCTTCGTGGTGCACTTGAGCATCAAATTGGAGAATGAAACTGCGATGAGTTCGGTGTGCTTCCGCTGATGTCTGCTTCATCCCGAAATTCGGCGCTATTGGTGCTTGCTGATGGCACGGTGCTGGAGGGAATGGCCTTTGGATATCGCGGTAGTGCGATCGGTGAAGTGGTCTTCAACACAGGCATGACGGGTTATCAGGAGGTGCTTACTGATCCCAGTTATTCCGGTCAGTTAGTCACGTTCACCTATCCGGAGTTGGGCAATACAGGAGTCAATCTTGATGATCAGGAATCTTCCTTTTCCCATGCCAGAGGTGTCATTGCTCGTCAGCTTTCTCCGCTGCCCAGCAGTTGGCGGTGCCAACAGTCGCTGCAGAGTTGGCTTGAGCAGCATCGGGTTGTGGGCATTTCTGGCGTTGACACCAGAGCGCTTGTAAGACATCTTCGCGAGGCTGGAGCCATGAATGGGGTGATTAGTAGCGATGGCTGTTCTGCTCAGCAGCTACTTGAGCAGTTGCAGCAGGCTCCATCCATGGAGGGGTTGAACCTCGCCGAAAAGGTTTCCACAAAAGATTCCTACACCTGGACCTCGACTTGTGCTGTGGCCTTTGACCAAAGGCTTAAGAGACGCACTGATTCGCCCTATCGCGTTGTCGCAATTGATTTCGGTATCAAGAGGGCCATCCTCGATCGTTTGGTTGCTCACGGTTGTGAGGTCACCGTGCTGCCAGCTAGCACCGACTTGACCACTGTGTTGAGCTCAAATCCAGAGGGGGTGTTTTTATCCAACGGACCAGGTGATCCCGCTGCAGTGTCTGCTGGTATTTCCTTGGTTGGCGACTTATTAAATAAAGTTGATATACCACTGTTTGGCATCTGCCTGGGGCATCAGATTCTTGGCCTAGCAATGGGTGGACGCACTTTCAAATTGGCCTATGGCCATCGAGGACTTAACCATCCTTGCGGCACCACTGGTCGTGTGGAGATCACCAGTCAGAACCACGGTTTTGCGCTTGATGCTGAGTCTCTGCCGCAGACCAGTGTGGTTGTGACCCATCTCAATCTCAATGACCGCACTGTTGCAGCGATAGCTCATCGGGATCGACCGATTTTTGGTGTGCAGTATCACCCGGAGGCCAGTCCAGGCCCTCATGATGCCGACCACCACTTTGGTCATTTTGTGGAGCTGATGGCAGAACGTCGCTGAAGCGTGGTGCGCATCGAGCAGTATCACTACACTTCGTGCCATTAGCACCCGGGGGACTGGTCCCATCACCGAATTGCAGCGACTGACCGTTTCACTAAGAGGTGGTTTCGAACGGCGGCAGGGCTGTTTGGTGTTTCAGTTCACTGGCCAGCTAGATGCTTATTCCGAGAAGCAGTTCATGACCTATGTGGCGGATGTGCTCCAGTCCAATCCCTCTCCCATGGTTATTGACTTGAGCAAGATCGACTTCCTCGATTCATCTGGCCTTGGCGCCTTAGTGCAAACTGCTAAGCAATGCATTGATGCCAAGCGTTCGTTTGCGGTAGTGGGCAATGCGCGGGTAGTCCAGACCGTGAAGTTAGTGCGGCTTGAGGATTTCCTTCATCTGGCAGCTGATTTGCGCGCGGCTCTGAGTCAGTTAACAGCTTGAACGACTGGATTCGTAGTCAGTCGGTTAGCGGTGGTGCTGATGAACTGGGGCCGTTGCAATTGGCATGGCTTGGTGATGCAGTTTGGGAATTGCACCAGCGCCTGCGACATTGTCATCAGCCTGGGCGCTCAGTAGATCTCCATCAGGCTGTTGTGGCAGAGGTGAAGGCTGCTGCGCAGGCGGAAGTGCTGCTTCGCTTGGATGTCCATCTCTCCGATTTTGAGAAGGACCTAGTGCGGCGAGGTCGCAACAAGTCCGGACGAGGACCACGTCGGGGTGATGCCGCGACCTATGGCAAGGCCACGGGATTTGAGACAATGGTTGGCTGGCTCTTTTTGCAGAATCCGGCGCGGCTCGCGCAGCTCTTGGATCGACTGGATGAGACCGAAAACGACCTGACATAGCTTCTCTTCTCGTCATGAGCTCCCGCTTCGATCGCCGTCCTGGCAAATCCTCTCCTGGAGGCCCTTCTAGGGGTGGTCCTTCTAGGGGTGGTCCTTCTAGGGGTGGTCCTTCTAGGGGAGGCCCTACTAGGGGCGGTGGCCCAGGTAGCAGCCGTCGAGATGGTGGCCGACGTGATGGAGATGGGGCTTCCGGCCGATCTGGCTACAGCAGCCGATCATCCAGCAGTAGTTCTTCTAGTGGTCGCGCTTCAAGACAGGGCAGTGTCTATCGCATCGGGCGTGATGAGGATGCGGGTGATGGCTCTGCAGGCAGATTTGATACTGGCCGCTCCCAGCAGGGTCGTTTCAGCCGTGATCGTCGTGATCGCCCTCGTTCTGATCAAGGCCGTCCAGTTAGTAGGGAGGGGTCTCGTCAATTCCGAGGAACCAGGCCATCAGATCGCACTGAAGATGAACGGTTTGGGAAACGACCCTCTTGGGGAGGAAGATCGCGTTCTCCAGATAAACAGCCACCTACACCCAGGCTGGAGCAATCAACATCAGCTCGTGCTCCAGAGGCTGAGGCATTTGGTCCAGCCCCTGCTGATGATTTGCTTTGGGGACGCCATGCCACTCAAGCTGCACTTGAAGCTGGGCGGCCCATACATCGCATCTGGTGTACATCCGACTTACGAAGCGCGCCAAAGTTTCTGCGCTTGCTTCGCGAGGCCAAATCATCCGGAGTGCTTGTTGAAGAGGTCACCTGGGCACGTCTTGGTCAGCTCACAGGTGGTGCTGTACATCAGGGGATTGTTCTGCAGACTGCTGCCGCTGAGACCCTTGACCTTCAAAGTTTGATCGAGGGATGTGCGGCTCTAGGGGAACCACCCCTGTTGTTGGCGTTAGATGGTCTCACAGATCCGCACAATCTCGGCGCCATTGTTCGCTCTGCAGAGGCTCTTGGTGCTCATGGTGTTGTTTTGCCACAAAGACGTAGTGCTGGCCTTACTGGTTCAGTCGCCAAGGTGGCGGCAGGTGCTTTGGAGCATTTGCCAGTCGCACGTGTAGTAAACCTCAATCGCTCTTTGGAAGCGCTTAAGCAGGCGGGTTATCGCGTTATTGGCCTGGCGGATGAGGGGGATATCACTCTTCCTGATGTTGATCTTGAAGGACCTTTGGTGGTGGTAACAGGATCCGAAGACCAGGGGCTCTCTTTGTTAACTCGCCGCCATTGCGATCAACTTGTACGCATTCCTTTGCGGGGGGTTACCCCCAGCTTGAATGCTTCTGTTGCTACTGCGATGTGTTTGTACGAGGTGGCTCGTCGCAGCTGGATGGAGGGGGTTCATGGCCAGGCTCCATCCCCCAGGATCGTGCGCCCTCAATGTGCTGCGCAGGACAGCTCTGAGGATTCAAGTCCCATGGAATCAGAGCTCATTGTTCAGGCCAGCGATTCATCAAATTCTCTGCAGGATGATTTTGAGCTGCCTGGGAAGGAGTTGTCTTCCACACTGGTCGACCAGCAGGGTTGTTCCGAAGATGTTCAGCCGGCTACGGATTTCAAGACAGGTGAGCTACAAGTTGATCTGACACCTATGGGGGATGAGGATTCGCTGACTGATCAGAGTTGAGACTTGGATGCTCTGGAAGATCAATCTCCTTGCCTGGGAATGGTTCAGCGTTGATCCAAAAGTTTCCTTTACAAGCGTTAGGGGAAGGCAAATTGGAACTCGGCAAGGCAAAATGAATGCATTCGCGAGCTCATCATGGGCCTATTGATCAGGCCGTTACGTAGCCTCGTCAATAACCTTGGCTGGGCTTGGTGGGCCAGGGTTGAAACACGAGACCCAGATGTCACCTATTGGTACGGGCCTTTTGTGACTAGAAAAAGTCTTAAAACCCAGCTGCCAGCTTTCCTTGCGGATTTGTCTGCTGAGGGTCCTGCTTCGGTTAATCAAACCTTGTTGCGTTGCCGTCGTTGTGAGCCTCTCACGATCTCTGTCGAAAGCTGATCGGACGGCTGATAGCGTCGCTTCTGCATAGCACCGTAAGCAGATGGCCATCGCCGAATGGCGTCAGCAATTGAAGCTCGGCGAAGTTTCCGCCCGGGAGCTTATAGATCACCAGTTGGCACGTATTGCAGCGGTAGATCCTTCGCTGCACGCTTATCTGGATGTAACAGCAGATAGGGCTCGCGCCGATGCCAATCGCATCGATGAGGCCCGGGCAGCAGGTGAGTCACTTCCGCCTTTGGCAGGAGTGCCTTTGGCGATTAAGGACAATCTCTGCACGAAAGGAATACGCACCACCTGTTCCAGTCGAATGCTGGAGAACTTTGTGCCTCCTTATGAATCCACTGTCACCGAACGCCTTTGGCAGGCCGGTGCTGTGCTTCTCGGCAAAACGAATCTCGATGAGTTCGCGATGGGTAGCTCAACCGAAACATCTGCGTTTGGGGCTACTTCTAATCCCTGGGATTTAAGCCGTGTGCCGGGTGGTAGTTCCGGTGGCAGTGCCGCAGCAGTTGCATCAGGTGAATGCATGGCCGCTTTGGGTTCGGATACAGGGGGATCGATTCGTCAACCCGCTTCATTTTGTGGGGTTGTGGGGCTTAAGCCCACTTATGGCCGTGTCAGTCGCTGGGGTTTAGTGGCTTTTGCGAGCTCTCTAGATCAGGTTGGCCCTTTCACTACCAACGTGGCCGATGCGGCTGAGCTTTTGCAGGTAATAGCAGGACCAGATCCTCGTGATACCACTTGTTTGGATGTTGCTGTCCCTGATTACTGCTCTGCCATTTTGGAGCCTCTATCTGGAGTACGCGTTGGTTTGATCAGCGAATGCTTTGAGCAAAACGGCTTGGATTCACAAGTAAAGGCATCGGTTCTGGCGGCTGCCGAACAGTTGCAATCCCTGGGAGCGGAATTGGTTGAGGTGAGTTGCCCACGCTTTAGCGATGGCATCGCCACTTACTACGTCATTGCACCGTCGGAGGCTTCCGCCAATTTGGCCCGTTATGACGGCGTGAAGTATGGCTACCGAGCGCAAGGAGCAAAGAGCCTGGCTGCGATGACAGCGCTTAGTCGTGCTGAAGGTTTTGGTAGCGAAGTTCAGCGACGCATCCTGATCGGCACCTATGCCCTATCTGCTGGTTATGTAGATGCTTACTACAAGAAAGCTCAACAGGTCCGCACGTTGATCCGCCGAGACTTTGAGGCTGCGTTCAAGACGGTTGATGTGTTGCTCACACCTACTTCGCCTACAACTGCTTTCTCAGTGGGAGCCCACGCGGATGACCCCCTGGCCATGTATTTGGCTGATCTACTCACCATTCCAGCCAACTTGGCTGGGTTGCCTGCCATCAGTCTTCCTTGTGGTTTTGATCACGCTGGTCTTCCGATCGGTGTTCAGTTGATTACCAATGTTTTGGAGGAGTCGCGACTTCTGCAGGTGGCTTTTCACTATGAGCAAGCCGCCGATGTAATGGCAGACCGGCCGCAGAGCGACCTCATCCCCTGAGCCTGGCAGCGCTATATGTAGCGTTTGACTTCTTGCCACACGCCCTATCTTGCGCCTGCCTTTAGGCTTAGGTATGGCATTCGTTCCACTCCACAATCACAGCGACTACAGCCTTCTCGACGGAGCCACTCAGCTACCGCAGATGGTTAAGCGGGCTAAGGAGTTGGGGATGCCTGCTTTGGCGCTCACCGATCACGGGGTGATGTATGGCGCCATCGAGCTGCTAAAGCTTTGCAAGAACGCTGATATCAAGCCGATTATTGGCAATGAGATGTATGTGATTAACGGCTCCATTGAGGATCCGCAGCCGAAGAAGGAGCGTCGTAATCACCTGGTGGTGCTGGCTAAGAACGCTATTGGTTATCGCAACCTTGTAAAGCTAACTAGTATCAGCCATCTGCAAGGGATGCGCGGTAGGGGCATCTTTGCCAGGCCCTGTATTGATAAAGAAAAACTTAGGGCCCACAGCGAGGGATTAATTGTTGCTACCGCCTGTCTGGGAGGGGAGGTTCCTCAGGCCATTTTGCGCGGTCGTCCTGATGAGGCAAAGGATGTAGCTAGTTGGTATCAGGAGGTATTTGGTGACGACTTCTACCTCGAGATTCAGGACCATGGCTCACCAGAAGATCGCATTGTCAACGTGGAGATTGTCAATATCGCTAGGGAGCTAGGCATTGGCCTGATTGCCACCAATGATGCCCATTACCTAAGCAAGAACGATGTAGAGGCTCATGATGCGCTGCTTTGTGTGCTTACAGGCAAGTTGATTAGCGATGAAAAGCGCTTGCGATATACGGGCACTGAATACATCAAGTCTGAGCAGGAGATGGTAAGGCTGTTTGTTGATCATCTTGAGCCTGAGGTAGTCAAAGAGGCCATCGCTAATACAGCAGCCGTTGCTGAAAAGGTTGAGGAATATTCGATCCTCGGCGGTTATCAGATGCCCCGTTTTCCGATCCCGGAAGGATATACATCCGTGAGTTACTTGCAGGAGGTGGCTGAGCAGGGGCTACGCACAAGGTTGGAACTTGGGACAGCAGATCAAATTGATGAGCACTACAGCGAGAGGCTCACTTATGAATTGGGCGTGATGGAGCAAATGGGTTTCCCTACTTATTTCCTGGTGGTTTGGGATTACATCCGCTTTGCTCGTGAACAGGGAATACCAGTAGGTCCTGGTCGTGGTTCGGCTGCTGGTTCACTGGTGGCATACGCGCTTGGGATTACCAATATTGATCCAGTTCAAAACGGCTTGTTGTTTGAGCGATTCCTCAATCCTGAACGTAAGTCGATGCCTGATATTGATACAGATTTCTGCATTGAGCGTAGAGGTGAGGTTATCGATTATGTCACCCGTCGTTATGGAGAAGACAAGGTTGCTCAGATCATCACTTTTAATCGGATGACCTCAAAGGCTGTCTTAAAAGATGTGGCACGAGTACTTGATATTCCCTACGGAGATGCTGACCGATTAGCCAAACTTATTCCGGTTGTACGGGGAAAACCAGCAAAGTTGGCGGCGATGATTGGTGAGGAATCTCCGAATGATGAATTCAGGCAGAAGTATCAAAACGATCCGGTAGTTACTAAATGGGTAGATATGGCGATGCGCATTGAAGGTACAAATAAAACCTTTGGTGTACATGCGGCAGGGGTTGTGATTGCGGCTGAACCGCTTGATGATTTTGTTCCGCTTCAACGTAATAATGATGGGCAGGTAATTACTCAATACTTCATGGAGGATGTGGAGTCGATGGGGTTGTTGAAGATGGATTTTCTTGGTCTCAAGAATCTTACTATGATTGATAAGACACTTGAGCTTGTTGAAGTTAATAGTGGTGAGCGCATTGATCCAGATCGCTTGCCTCCAGAGGATCCTGAGACTTTTGCTTTACTTGCAAGAGGTGATCTTGAAGGTATTTTTCAGCTCGAATCTAGTGGCATGCGGCAGATCGTGCGTGATCTGCGTCCCTCATCTTTGGAGGATATTTCCTCGATTTTGGCGTTGTATAGACCGGGCCCACTTGATGCTGGATTAATTCCAAAGTTCATCAACCGAAAGCATGGTCGAGAGGCGATTGATTTTGCCCATGCAGCCCTTGAACCAATCCTTAAGGAGACTTACGGAATTATGGTTTATCAGGAGCAAATCATGAAGATTGCTCAGGATCTTGCTGGCTATTCCCTTGGTGAAGCTGACTTATTACGCCGTGCCATGGGCAAGAAGAAGGTTTCAGAAATGCAAAAACATCGCAGTATATTTGTTGAAGGTGCAAGTCGTAGTGGTGTTGATACGAGAGTTGCTGATGAACTCTTTGATCAAATGGTTTTGTTCGCTGAGTATTGCTTCAACAAGAGTCATTCGACGGCTTATGGCGCAGTAACTTATCAAACTGCCTATCTGAAAGCGCATTATCCAGTCGCCTATATGGCGTCATTGCTCACAGTTAATGCTGGCTCAAGTGACAAGGTTCAGCGCTATATCTCTAATTGCAATTCGATGGGCATTGAGGTGATGCCACCCGATGTGAATGCTTCAGGTATTGATTTCACTCCAGCTGGTGATCGCATCTTATTTGGTCTTTCTGCTGTGCGTAATCTTGGCGATGGTGCAATCAGGCAGCTGATCGCTAGTCGCGATAGTGATGGTCCCTTTCGATCCCTCGCCGATCTTTGTGATCGCCTTCCTTCCAATGTTCTCAATCGTCGGGGGTTGGAATCGCTTATTCATTGTGGTGCCCTTGATGCCATGGATCCTGAGGCGAACCGGGCCCAGTTGATTGCCGATCTCGAGCTGCTGATCAACTGGGCGGCTTCTCGTGCTCGTGATCGGCTCAGTGGCCAGGGCAATCTGTTTGATCTGGTAGCTGAAGCCTCAGATGATCAGCAGCCTGATGAGCTCAGCACGGCTCCCAAGGCGGCACCTGTTCCTGATTATCCACCGACTGAAAAACTGCGACTAGAGAAGGATCTGGTTGGTTTTTATCTTTCCGATCACCCTCTCAAGCAGCTCACTGCTCCAGCTCAATTGCTTGCGCCCATTGGTTTGGCCAGCCTTGATGATCAGGCCGATAAGGCCAAGGTCAGTGTGATCACGATGGTGACGGAGATGCGACAAGTGACCACGCGTAAAGGTGATCGTATGGCAGTTCTACAGCTTGAGGATCTCACCAGTAGCTGCGAAGCAGTGGTTTTTCCCAAGAGTTACGCGCGCCTATCAGATCACCTCATGTTGGAAGCACGATTGCTTATCTGGGCTTCTGTTGATCGTCGCGACGACCGCACCCAGTTGATTATTGATGATTGCCGCGCCATTGATGACCTGAGATTGTTATTGGTTGAGTTAATGCCAGATGAAGCTTGTGATATCACCGTGCAGCACAGGCTTCGGGAATGTTTGCAGCAGCATCGACCCGCTAAGGATGAGTTTGGTGTGCGAGTGCCTGTGATTGCAGCGGTTCGTGATGGCCCTCAGGTTCGATACGTATGCCTAGGTCAACAGTTCTGCGTTCGCGACGCTTCAGCTGCAGTTAGCTCTCTTCATCAGCAGTCTTTTACAGCCCATTGCAGCGATCGACTACTGGTCTGAAGTTTGTTCTGATGGTTTTGATTCAGCTGTTGAGCTGCGCTGATTGCTTTTGAATGAATCTCGCATCCTGCCCAGGTTTGGTCGAATGTGTTCTAGTCCAAGTAGGCTGCCAGGCGCTTCTTCCCAACTGGCAGATAGAACGCCGTAACTCAGTCCCATCAAGCCAACGACGAAGCAGGCAGCTGAGCTGATCAAGGTGATGAAAGGTGAGATTTCAGCAATGCCGCGGCTCACGATCAGATAACTGGCTACAAAAACTCCCATCCCTGAAGCAGTGGGCAGACCTGAGGCGAAGATCACCCGCCGCAGCATGCGATTGGCAACCGGTTTTGGAATGCCATTTTGCGACTTTGCAGCTGCTTTGTTGGTTAGTGGAGCTTTAGGTCCCTTTTTGGGTAGTTTGGGTGGTTTTTTTTTGGCCGTTTCACTCTTTTTTGGCTCGAAAGGGATAGCACTGCTGCGTTCGGCCATATGCAAAAGGTTTAGAGGGAAATCGCCAAAAGGGTTCAGCCGCGGATACCTAGCTTGGTGATCAGGCCTGTATAGCGCTGTTCGCTTTTTTCGCGGACATAGCTGAGTAGACGCTTGCGACGACCAATCATCTTGAGCAGTCCCTGACGAGAGGAGAAGTCTTGCTTGTTCTCCTGCAGGTGCAAGCTGAGCTTGGAAATACGCTCGCTAAGCATTGCTACTTGCACCTCCACAGAGCCCGTATCGGTGCCGTGGGTTTGGTGAGCATTGATCAGTTGTTGCTTTTCTGTTGTATCGAGCGACATGCGTGGCGTTTAGCCCAATTAGAGCAAACAACCACTTTAACTCCTTACGATCCCCTTGTTAGGCGGCCTCCTGACTCAGCCAGCGCAGGCTCGCTTTCAGCCAGGCATCAGTGTCATCTGGAGAGGGAGCAGTCGCAGGCTTGTCCTTGGTTCCTGATGCTGCACCGTTGGCTACAGCCCTTATGGCTCGACGGATTTCAAGATCTTCGTAGCCAAGAGCTTCGAGGGTGGTTTGCAGCTCTTGCAAGCTTGATTCCTTGATCTGAAGCGATTGGATAACACCGTTGTCCACTAGGGACATCCCAGGATCACTGCCACTTAATTCGGCCAGTTTGGTGCGTAATTCCACGGCAAGTCTTTCGGCTGTGCGCTTGCCTACACCTTGAGCTCTACAGAGCTTGCGGAGGTCTCCTTGCACGATGGCCTCGATCAGTTCTGCGACTTGGCATTCCTCGAGAAGGGCTAGAGCTACTTGAGGCCCTACCCCGCTAACCCCGATCAGGATGCGGAAAATGTCCCGTTCTCTTCGTTCTGGGAAGCCAAACAGGCTGGCTCCATCATCACGCTGCACTTGATGAATCCAGAGGATGAAGCTGCTATGAGCTTCCTCCATCTGGTTTAGATGTCGCTGTGCAAGCTGAACTTCATAGCCAACGCCGCCACAAGCCAGCACTACTCCCTGCCGAGTTCCTTGCTGCCAGGCGTCCACCTTTTGCCCTTGCAGCCAGCCGATCATGGGATTGCTCCTTATCTGTCCCATGCTGCCGGATACGTCCAGCCCTTGCTCTGAACTTTTGGCGGGTTTCAAGCCGCTCCCTCTCCTGCTTTTTTGGGCTTTTGTGATTTGTTGAAGGTTTTACTCTCCTCAGTTATCAGCAGCGCCTGATCATCTGCTGTCTTTGGATTGTTCGTTTTAATTGCTAGTTGAGTTTGATGAGCAGCAGCAGATTGGTTTTTTGTCTGAGCCTATGGATTCTGTTCAGATGTAATCACTCGCAGATAGGCCGCTCACACCTCGCAGTGCATTAAGCAGCATTGGGTCCGCCGCTTTTTTCAGCTTGGTTGATTCTGGGTCTTGGCTTGCCTTGCGCTCAGGCTGATTAGGGTTGCTCCCAGCACAAATAGTGCGCCAAGTGCAACCCTGCTATTTACAGGTTCAGCAAATAGAAGCACGCCCCAGATAGTTGCGAATAAAACTTGGATATAGCCGATTGAGCTAGCTCTTGCTGCCGGCAAAAGAGTTAGCCCCTCGGTGATCCAGATCTGGCCAAGTTGGGTGAATAATCCAACGCCCAGAATCCAGATCCATTCCATTCCCATAGGCATTACTCCTTGATTCCAGAGGAAGAGCAGGGTGATTGGCACTGAAATCAAAGGGAAGTAGAAGACGATGACCAGTGGATGTTCCCGCTTTGATAGTTCACGGACGCAGACGTAGGCCAAAGCTGTAAACAGTGCCCCCGCCAGGGCGATTGAAACGTCTAATGAGGGCAGCCCAACGATGCTGCGGCCCAACCATTCCGGCTGCATAACCATGGATACTCCTAACCAGCCGAGAAGTACGGCTATGCCAATGCGGCGACGAACCCCTTCTCCCAATAACAGCCAGGCTGAAAGGGTCGTGAATGTTGGATAGGTGTATTGAAGGATGGTGGCGGCGGCTAGGGGTAAAGATGCCAGGGCATGAAATACGCAGAACAATGCTGCGGTTCCCAGTAGACCGCGCACTAAAAGCAAACCTTTGCGTTGTCCCCAGGGTGAGATGCCAACTCGCCTCAGCATGAACCAGGTAATTACAAGACTGACTAGGGACCTTGCCAACACAATCTCTGCTACCGGCAAACGACCATCAAGGTGTTTGACGCAGACAGTCATCAGGCTGAAGGCCAATGCAGCAAGTATTAGGGCAAGGTTGCCTCTGCCAATATCAGGCAACTTTTTGCCGCATAAATTCCCCTAAATCCTCTAGTGAAGCAGGTTAAAGACCAGGGAGCTGAGCAGGATTGAATTACATCCGTGCTGTCTATTGGTCTGCATTTGCATCCTTGAAAACAACTAGGCCGTTTGCAATTGACCTGGACCAATTTCGGCGTGACCTACAGAATGCGTAAATGTCCTTTCCTCGACTCCATCCTCGAACGATAGAAGCCGTCAAGGAGAGGGCCGATATCGTCGATGTGGTCGGCGAGCACGTAGTGCTCAAGAAGAAGGGACGTGAATTCGTCGGCATTTGTCCTTTTCACGATGACAGCAAGCCGTCGATGACGGTGTCGCCCGCAAAACAGTTTTATTACTGCTTCTCCTGCGGTGCTGGAGGCAATTCCATCAAGTTTTTGATGGAGTTTCAACGCCTCAGCTTTGGTGATGTGGTGCTGGAGCTGGCACGTAAATATCAACTGCCCATCGAGACGATGGACGGGCCTCAGGAGGAGAGGTTGCGGCAGCAGCTAACGCGCAGGGACAAATTGCATCATGCTCTTGCTCTTGCAAGCGGTTGGTTTCGCAGCTGTTTAAAGCGACCGGAAGGTGTTGCAGCACTCTCTTATCTCAAGGAAAAGCGAGGTCTTAGTGAAACCACCCTGGAGAGTTTCGAACTCGGCTATGCCCCTGAACAGTGGGATGGTCTGCTGCAGCATTTGCAACAGGTTGAGGGGGTGACGCCAGAGATTCTCGAGGCCGCTGGTCTTGTGGTGCCTCGCAAGGGGGGTGGAGGCTTCTACGATCGCTTCAGGAATCGGGTGATCGTGCCGATTCATGATCGCCAGGGGCGGGTGATTGGTTTTGGCGGGCGCAGCCTCGATGGCAGCGAGCCTAAATATCTCAACTCACCTGAAACCGAGGTATTCGAGAAGGGTAAAAATCTTTTTGGTCTAGATAAAGCTGCAAACGTTATCCGCAAGGTCGATAGGGCTGTTGTTGTTGAGGGCTATTTCGATGTCATCGCTTTGCATGCTGTTGGGATTACCAATTCAGTCGCTTCGCTTGGCACTGCTTTAAGCAGTCAGCAGATCACACAGCTATGCCGTTGCACTGAAAGCAAGCGGATCGTTCTCAACTTCGATGCCGATGGTGCAGGTGTTAGGGCGGCAAATCGAGCCATCGGTGAGGTTGAGCAGTTGGCACTGCAAGGTCAACTTGAATTACGCGTGCTGCACCTGCCTTCAGGCAAGGATCCTGATGAATTCCTCTCCGACCATGGGGTCGGCGAGTATCGGGCGTTACTGGATCAAGCCCCGCTTTGGCTCGACTGGCAGATTGAGCAGGTGCTGGATGGCCGTGATCTGAGTCGAGCAGATCAGTTTCAACAGGCGGTCAGTGGTGTAGTGGCTTTGCTGGGCAAGCTGCCCCAGTCTGCAGTGCGCACCCACTACCTGCAGCAGGTTGCGGAACGGTTGAGCGGTGGGCAGGGTCGATTGGCACTACAGCTCGAGGAGGATCTGCGTCAGCAGGTGAAGGGTCAGCGTTGGCATGGCCGCTCTAGTCGTCATCAACAACCTGGAGAAGCTAGTCAGAGAGAGCGCAGTGAGGCGGAAATTTTGCGCTTATATATTCATTGCGCCCGTCATCGTGCTGCTATTCGTAGGGAGTTGCGACAGCGGGAGTTGGAGGATTTTGCCTTGCAGCATCACCGTTTGCTCTGGGCGGCAATTACTGATCTAGAAGAAACCAATCTTGGTGCTGGCCGTTTGGAGGAAATCACTCGAGGTAAAGACGCTGGCGATGATTTGGAGCACATCGAATTATCACGGCTACTAACAGATCAGTTGTTATTGGAGAACAGTGCTCTTGTGGCTCGTCTTACACCTTTGTTAGAGCCCGGCGAGGTTCAGTTGGCGGCTATGGCAAAACCAATGCTTCAGTTGCGTGGTACGGCAGCAGTTCTAGAACGCCAGAAATGTCTTAAGCGTTGTCGCCATCTGCTTGAGGCTTGGGGAAGTCAGCGGCTAGAAACTCTTGAACGTTGCATTGCTGTTCTGATTGAAGAAGAGCGTCGGCAACCTGCTGAATCGGTTGATATGGAAATGCGTATAGAAGCGATGTTCGAGGAGCTCAACAGCGATGCATTGCGTTTTCAGGAGCTTTATTACAGTGAACGCAAACACATTGGCCACCTAGATCAGCAACGTTGTGGTGGGTTTTCGGGTCAGGATGCCATCCCCGCTTAGGTAATCAACCTGACGCCACTTTTAATAGTGATCAGCTAACTAGTGATGCCTCCACCAGCTTCACGACTGGATTAGTTATGTCGAGAACCTTGTTGTGGTGAGTGAACACTATGTTCCCCGCTTGTTCTTCCTCGGCCGGCTTCTGGAATAGATCGACTACGTATCGCTTGGAGGCTTTATTTAGTGCAGTGGTAGGTTCTTCGATAAGCAATAGCTTGGGCTAGCAGCTAAGGCTAGGTGTAATCGCGACTCGTTATTTTTGGCCACCAGAAAGTGTTGCTTGAACAATCAAAATCCTTTCTTTAATGATCACAAATACCCAGGCTTCCCTGCACTGCTCATTCAGGGTTGGTTTTCACGTATCAGCTAGTCGAGCGCAACTTCAATACCTAGTCGGATGTTCTGTGGGGTAGTGGTGACAATGCATAGGTTTTGGCTATGAAAGATGAAATCAAATTTTCATCAGCTTCGCTTTACTTCTTAAGCTGATGGTATCTGCTTACACTTGATCACATGGGCTTTTACGAAGCGATTTGGCACGGTGAGGGTATTGGTGACGGTGGTGATCTAGAGGAGGCTCTCCAGGCATATTTTGTGGTGAAGCCTGAAGATGGCGATTGGATAAAGGCCTGTGCGGTGGATGGAGCTAATCCCCATATTGATCACTACGCCTCTTTTGACGCCTACCTTGATAATGCCGATGCCATCGAGACAATTTCGGTGACTCCGGCAATGATCACTGGAGCTGTAGAGCAACTCTCTTCATGAATGTCCTTTCAAACCGAGGACCCCTGCAATCAATGTGTAATGAGTGAAACTTCTATTGATTTTGTGGGGTACACCCCGGTGAATCATCTCTGGCCTCAGCTTGTTGAACGGCTAGGTATGGATAAGGCACAACGTGCCGTGCATCAGGCGCTTGATTTGCAGAGCATGCAAGGTCATGTCGGAACTATTCCGGTGCTTTTAGTTGAGACCTGTGGCATGGCCCTTGCCAGCTCTGAATTGTTGCGTCATCAGATTGGTTTTGCTGGCCATGGTGACCGTATGGTGTTGCTGTTGAGCCGCCGGGAGGAAGCGGTGCAGCTTTTGCAGCAAATTTAGGATTTTAGCCAACACCAGATGCTCAAACAAAAGAGCCATTCTTCTTTTTTTGTCTCAGTACACCAGTTATTTCTTCTAAGTTTGTATTGATGTTATTTAGGCATTTCTGCAGACTTTGTGGTAAGGCTGTTGGGATTTCTGAAGCATTTGCGAAGAGTGTGCATCGAACTGGAGGGACATCAATAGTTTGCTCTGCTTGTTTGATTCATGAGAAGCCTCAACCCCTTTCTTTTGGTTTATCTAGAGAGGTTGAAGTTATTCCTATTATCTCCAAGATTCTGTTTTTAGTGATAATTCCGTTTTTTATTATTTCTGCTCTTCTGCATTTTTCATCCTTCATGGTTTAGAGGTGTGGATAGAACCCAGTAAGCCAAATCTAGCTGGAATATCTAAGTAATTGGAGCTACAAGATTGGTTTTGATTTTAGGCCAGAACTAATGGCAGGTCATTGAGGCGGGTTGTAGCAGCGCGGCTGAGTTGGTCACGACGCATGCTCCATCTTGGCTGCATGCCGCAGGCGGCCCAGCGCACAGTTCCGCTGCCGTAGCGACAGTTGAGTTGGTCGATGACGCTCATTAGTCGATCACGGCGTTGCTGTGTATCGGTGCTGACTGCTGCCAGTAGGTGTTGTTGAAGATGGTCTGTGCTCTGTAGGTTTTGCATCAGCACCCCGGCTTTACTTAGGCGGCGATGGGGACGAAAGATTCGCTCTACCAGTGGTAGCGCTGCTGCTAGTAAGACCGCAGTGTCGTTGCTCGGCAGGTCTAGTTGGGTCGTAGCTGCTTGGCTATAAAACGATGGTGCGAAGGGGCTGGTGCGTGTGAATACGGTTAGTGATTTGGTTTGTTGCTGTTGGCGCCTTAGTTTTTCACTGGCTCGCACCACGTAGGTTGCAACTGCCTGTCGTAGTTCCTCCAGGCTTGTGATTGGGCTGCTGAAACTACGGCTAACACAGGTTTCTTGTTTTGGCGACGGAGCCAGGGCTAGAGGCAGGCAAGCGTGGCCTTGTAATTCTCGTTGTAGACGTAAGCCGATAACGCCGCAGTGGGAGTGAAGTTGGCTGCGTGGCATATCACGTAGTTGTCGGGCATTGGTTACGCCCTTAAGTCGACACCATTGGGATAGTTTGCGGCCAATGCCCCACACATTTTCGATAGCGATGCTTTCGAGCCATGCATCTGGATTGTTAGTAGTGGTTAGGTCGAAAACACCGGCATGAGCAGGTATTGCCTTGGCTAGGTGGTTGGCGAGTTTGGCTTGACTTTTGCTGGCACCAAGACCGATGGCTATTGGCAGCCCAAGGTTGTGATGCACTCGGGCCCGTAGTTGACGAGCCCAGGGCTTTAGGTTGCAATCGGCGGGTCGACTGATGCGGGCGAAGGCTTCGTCAATGGAATAGATCTCTAGTTCTTCGCAATGAGCTTCTAGCAAAGTCATCAGCCGTTGGCTCATGTCTCCGTAGAGGGCGTAGTTGGAGCTGCGCACTACTACGCCCAATCTCTCCAGTTCACTTTGAACCTTGAAATAGGGCGTACCCATGGTGATGCCGAGAGCGCGGGCCTCGGCGCTGCGGGCAACAATGCAGCCATCGTTGTTGGAGAGCACTACCAAGGGGCGATTACCTAGTGAGGCATCAAGGCTTTGCTCACAGGCGGCATAGAAGTTGTTGCCATCGATCAAGGCGGTGGCCTGTGGCATGGCGTTGAGCGGAAACTAGCCAAACAATGCTTATGGATAGTGCAATTGTACTATAGACCGACTGATGGCGGGTTGCCTGATGGTGGAGTGGCGCTCTGCTGCGGTGCCCTTCGTGATAGTTGTCGGTTATGTGGCCAGAAGAATGCGTATGCAGGTTTGTGCTCAATAGTGCTCTCGATTAGTTGTTTGATTGTTTTGTTATTACTTGTTTGCATCAAGTCCGCCATCATCAAGTCCGCCATCATTAAACCCGTTGTTGTGGCCTGGTGACTTCTTGGAATAGAGGATGCCTGCTCGGTGTCAAGTTTGACTTAGGTGAATCCAGGCTTATGTCTACATTGCTAGTGGTGTATGGCGATCTAGGCGTTGCTTCGCTCTCTGCTCCACTCAACTATTGACTGGTTTATCCTTTGCACATTAATGCGGTTGTGTCTGATCTCGAAGTAGTGTGTGGCTAATGTGATTAGCCTTTAGTAGCTTTTCTCGGGCGGAGGTGTTCGACGGAGCTGATGCAAAAACTGACAAGACAAAAGGATTAAGATGACACCAACTTTGACTAATCATCAGCAAAACATTATCCAAAGAATTAATAAAACAACCTTTTCTGAATGGCTATCTAGAGGAGATAAGCAAGAGATCAAGGAGTTAATGGAAGAAGCGTGGATAGAATGGCTTTGTAAGGAAGACAATCAGTTCCGTGAACGTTATTATGATCTTCAATTAAGGGGTGATTGCGAGTGGCTCGATTTAAGGGAGGAGATCTTGGCTGTACATGGTCTTATTGAGTCTCCTGATGGAGCTTCAGCGCTCCAGCAGAAAGCAATTGAAGCCAATGGCAGTAACCGTTTGCAAGACTGGTTTCTGTTTGTAGATGAGTGTGTTCATGATTATCTTAAAGACCTTGGTTGGTTGAGGGGGCCTGATGAGGCGTGCTCTGCCATTTTCCATCACTCTATATCTAGTTGGGCTTCAGATAAAGAGGCGGATGAAGAACGAGTGAGGCTCCAATGGCTTAGTCGGTTAACTAACAAGCTGTGGGATATCAAAGATTCTTCTTGTTGATATTGATCTGATCGTGCAGTTGCCTTCCGCTATTTAGGTGAATAAAAGTTATGCGTTATGCATTGGATCTGTTGCATCTTGCCTTTTTATTATGGAGATTCAAAATGACTATCTTTGTGCTTGGCGATAATCTCATTGCGCTTTTGAATAGTGTAATTATGCGCAAGTTTGCGTCAAGATTTAGTGAGAAGCCTGTCGAGCTGTGCTGAGGTTATGAATGGAATGCACTGCTACTCCCCAAATCTGCACGTCGCCGAAGTGAACTAGATCAAGTGGTGGGTATTTGGAATTAGCAGCTTCTAGGCGCAGTACGCCACGGTGGCGTACAAGTTGTTTGACCGTAAAGGCGCCATCGAGAATTGCTACCACGATGTGCCCGGGTCGTGCATCCAGGCTACGATCTACAACCAATAGGTCGCCATTGTGGATGCCGACACCTGTCATTGAGTGGCCGCTAACACGCAGGAAGAAGGTGCTGGCCGGATGGCGAATTAGTTGTTCGTTAAGGTCGATGCCGATTTCCATGTAATCCTCTGCAGGCGAGGGAAATCCCGCTGCCACGTTCTCTCCTGCTAATGGCAGGGGCTGTCGCTTGCGCTCAGAACGCAGAGGCAAAGGGTGCTGCGTGAAATCCATTGCGACACGTAATAGCAGCCTTGATAGTACATCTGTTCCAATTCATGTGTTGAATTTTTGGGGCTGTTAGCGGCGGTGATAGCTGCTTCCTTGTGTGATGCTTTGCGCTCTATAGAGCTGTTCCGCAAGCAGCAAGCGGGCCAGTTCGTGCGGGAGAGTCATCGGTGACAGGCTGAGTTGCCAGTGGGCTGAGCTCTTCAGCTCTTTGCTCAGGCCATCAGCGCCACCAATCACAAAGGCAATACGCTCAGAGCCAAACTTCTGTAGACGTTCGGCAAAGGGAACTGAGGCCAATGCTTCTCCTTCTTCGCAGAGAGCTACCACTAATTCCTTATTGTTCAGAGTTGCCCGTATTGCTTCCGCCTCTCGTAGGGGGTAGGTGTCACGAACTTCTGTGATCGTTATGCCCGGCAGGCGCTTTAGATACATCGACAAGCCGTCTTGAATCCAGCCCTTGCGCACTTTGCCCACGGCTATGATTCGGCAGGATAAGGCTCTTCTCAAATCCCTTCTACTGACTACGGTTTTAGCAAACCTTATCCGATGAAATCCTGACCATAGCAATGATGCGTAAAGCTGTGGTGTTTTGCTCGTCCGATGCAGTTTGAGCAGAATTCAAGTCTCGTCCTCATCTTCTAGTAGCAGTTGCCCGAAGGCTACGTAAAGACTTTCTTCCTCGCTGCCAGGGGTCGATCTAGGTCTCTGTGGAAGGGTGGTTTTGCCCTTGCCGGCATTGTTGGTTGGCGTGTTAATGCCCTGAGCAATTTCAGTTGTTTGTTGGCTACTTCGTTCGCGCTGTTCCTTGTTCTCTTGCTTCGTTTCAATCTCTCTGAGACGTGCCATCAAATGGGTTGGAACATTCCCATCAGGGCTTACTTGCATCAGTTCCTTGAAAAGGGCCTGGGGATCTTCTTCGGTTTCGATGCGATGGCGACGTTTGTTGGCTGGTGAGTTTTCGCTGATTTGGACGTCTGGGCTTGGTAAGGGCTTTGGGAGTTGCCGGCCTAGTTCACGGAGACGTTCAAGACTGTGGGAGTCAAAGCTCATCGAGGTGGTAGGAGAGGTACATTCAGCTGCAATCAAGGCTGTCGCGGGTGTCGCGACCGGTGATTGGGTTGGTTCCTTCAGCGGCTGCGCAGAGCGTTGTCAGCACATCGCCGCGTAGAGGCACGTTGGTGAAGTCGGCACCTGTGATGGTTACGTTCTTGAAGCGGGTATTGAAGGCAAAGGCGTCTTCAAGAACTGCATTAGTGAGGTCGGTTCCATTGAATATGGCGGAGTCGAGAGTTGACTCCCTCAAGTTGGTGTTACTGAGGTTGGCATCGTCAAGCTTGGCGCCAAAAAGGCTTGCCCCCTCGAGGTCACTTCCGGATAGGTTGGCTTCGCGCAGGTTGGCGAGATTAAAAGTGACGCCTCGGAGATCTTGATTAGAGAAGTCTGAATTGATCAGCACTTGCTGGGAATGATTCATGGTTGCCCAGCTGGGTTGCAAAGGCACAAGAAAAACAAGCGCAGCAGCGGCCAAGGCCAGTAGGCGGGCACGCATTGGAACAGAAACGCAATAAGCAAACCCTAGGTCTGCTGGCATTGGAATGCTGGCTTATTTGGGGAGAAGTAGCACTCTCTGCGGTAATGGCTTTCTGTTATTGATCTGATGGTGGAACTCTCATCTTGTGAGTAGTTCATGAGGATGGATTCAATACAGCAGGGGCGTTTGGCGGAGCAATTGGTATTGCGTCTGTTGCATAGAAGTGGCTGGCAGTTAGTTAGTCAGCGCTGGTTTTGCCGGTATGGAGAAATTGACCTTCTCTTAAATAAAAGAACGCGACTGTTACTGGTGGAGGTCAAGGCCCGACGTTGTCGTGGATTGGATGACTGGGGATTACGGGCGTTTGACCAGGCAAAGCGCTTGCGGTTGTGCCGTGCCATGAACTGTTGGTCAGCTGCGCATCCCCGCTTCAGTGAACACACTTTGGAGGTGGTTTTGGCTCTTGTGCCTTTACCACTCCACTCAAGACCACTCCACCAGAGGACACTGCGCAGTCGACCGGTGCGCTGGATTCGTGTTGAGACGTTGTGTCTGAGTGGTTGCTCCTGTTAATCGCACGCTGCCTTGGCATGCTCGGGCAGAGTTGGGCGATGGCCTTTCTCGGACATCAACCACGTAAACGCTTTGCTCAGCATTGGCTCATCGATGCGGCTGTGTTGGATCGGATTCTCGATGCGGCTGATGTGCAGCCCCATGACCAAGTGCTGGAAGTAGGTCCAGGGCGAGGTTCGCTTACGGAACGCCTGCTGGCCTCTCCTGCTATGGCGGTTCATGCCATCGAGTTGGATAGGGATCTAGTCGCTGGCTTGAGACAGCGTTTTGTTGATCAGCCTCGTTTGACTTTGCAGGAGGGGGATGTGTTGTCGGTGCCGTTAACTTTTCCCGATGGCACTGCTGCTACCAAGGTTGTCGCCAACATTCCATACAACATCACAGGTCCTTTGCTTGAGCGTTTGGTTGGTCGTTTAGATCGACCTGTTGAAATGCCTTATCAACGGCTTGTACTGCTTTTGCAGAAAGAAGTTGCTGAACGGATTCGCGCCCGACCCGGACAGAGCTGTTTCAGTGCTCTAAGCGTGCGACTTCAGTTACTGGCTCGTTGCACAAGTGTTTGCCCTGTACCACCACGCTGTTTTAAGCCGTCGCCAAAAGTTCAGTCCGAGGTCATTTCCTTAGAGCCTCTTGAACCCGATCAGCGTCTTGAACCTCTTCTCGCTAGGCGAGTTGAGGCATTGTTGCGGCAAGCTTTCCTGGCTAGGCGAAAGATGTTGCGCAATACCCTTGCTGGCTTGCGTCCTGCCGCCGAACTGAACGCTCTGGCACAAGCTATTGGCATCAGCCTGCAGCAGCGACCTCAAGAACTGTCCCCTGCTCACTGGGTGGAGTTGGCTAGGGGTTTGAATCGGGCTGATGACGTCGGCCATGAGTCATGAGTATCTCGATGCGGTCTGATGCTTTAGGGCATTCCGTCAGCGTTACGGCTCCCGCAAAGATCAATCTGCATCTGGAGGTGCTTGGACTCAGGCCGGATGGCTTTCATGAGCTAGCGATGGTGATGCAGAGCATCGAACTTGCTGATCAGCTTCAATTCACCAGCACTGCTGATGGCACCATCAGCCTTGGCTGTGACGATTCGAGCCTTAGCACTGCTGGCGACAACCTGATCGTGCGGGCTGCTCAGTTACTACGTGATCGTTCGGCTTTTCCTGAACTTGGAGTGGCCATTGATTTGCAGAAGCGCATCCCGATTGGAGCTGGTTTGGCGGGCGGCTCCAGCGATGGTGCTGCAACTCTGGTGGGGCTCAATGCCCTCTGGGGGCTCGATTTTTCTCAGCATCAGCTTGAGGATTTTGCGGCTGAGCTTGGCTCTGATATGCCTTTTTGTCTGGCAGGCGGCAGCCAATTGTGTTTCGGTCGTGGTGAACGGTTGGAACCGCTGCCAGCCCTCAAGGCACCCATGGCTGTGGTGTTGGTTAAGGATCCATCAGTGAGCGTTTCAACTCCTTGGGCTTATGGCCTTTGTCGGGAGCTTTCTGGCAGTCGTTACCTTCAGCAGGAATGCGATTTCGAGCAACGTCGTCAGGCCCTTAGAGATGCGTCTTGGTTGAAACCTTTGCGGGTAGATGATCCACCTCCTTTACGCAATGATCTGCAAGAGGTGGTTGCACCAGAGGTGGCTGCTGTTCAGGTCTCGCTGAAATTGCTTTCTGATTTGCCTGGATCTCTTGCTGTGGCGATGAGTGGATCTGGTCCGAGTTGCTTTGCTCTTTTTGCTGATTTCGACTCAGCTCAGACTGCGTTGGCTTCACAACGGCAGCTTTTCACTGAGGCTGGTCTAACTAGTTGGTGCACTGCTCTGCGGGCGGAGGGAGTCAAACTGGAGCAATGAGCGATTCCAAACCCAGGTCGTTCGAGGCCGCAGATTCACTGTCTTCAACTACATCAGATGCAGATAGTCCTACGACTCCTCGCAAGGGGCCGCTGAGTTTTCTTTCCGGGGCGATTACAAGTGGGCTTTTTGCTTGGCTGTGTTTGGCCTTAAGCCAAAAGGTTGTGGTCTATTTCAGTCTTCATTCTCCTAACTACAGCTCGGCGATTGCTCAGAGCATCGCTTCAGGCTTTAAAACACTGGTGATTGGCATGTGTTTTCTTGCCACATTCAGCTTTGCTTTTATTGGCTTTGGCTTGACCCTTGTGTTTATTCGCAGTTTGTTTGCTGGCAAGGAGCCAGATGCTGCCTAGGGTTTAGTTATCTCCGGTCTGCTTTGTGATTCAGGAGTTTTGCTGATGACGCCTCACGATCTAGGTCAGTTAGTGCTGCTGCTTTGTCCCGGGCTGCTGCTGTCCGTGCTGTTGCTTTCAGCATTCGCCGCAGGGGGCTAAAGCTGCTCAGGCTGAGATAGCTTGGCGGTTTCTGCCGGCAAGGCCGGGATTGCAGCGAAACGTGGCAGGTACGCTTCTTTTTAACGCTCTTCGGGAAGCCATCGATGAGGAGATGGCAAGGGATTCCCTTGTATGTGTGATGGGCGAAGACGTGGGCCAATACGGTGGCTCCTACAAGGTCACCAAGGACCTCTTCGAGAAATATGGCGAGCTCAGGGTGCTTGATACACCCATTGCCGAGAACAGTTTTACGGGTATGGCTGTGGGGGCTGCAATGACAGGTCTACGGCCGATCGTGGAGGGCATGAACATGGGATTTTTGTTGCTCGCCTTTAATCAGATCTCCAACAACATGGGGATGCTTCGCTACACCAGTGGCGGCAATTTCACGATGCCGACCGTTGTGCGCGGACCCGGTGGTGTTGGACGTCAGCTTGGCGCTGAACACAGTCAACGGCTTGAAGCTTATTTCCATGCTGTGCCTGGGATCAAGATCGTTGCCTGCAGCACACCAACAAATGCCAAGGGTTTGATGAAGGCTGCTATACGGGATAACAATCCGGTTCTCTTCTTCGAGCATGTTTTGCTCTATAACCTCATTGAGGAGTTACCTTCGGGCGAGTATGTCTGTGCTCTAGATCAGGCCGATCTGGTTCGTGCTGGCAAAGACGTGACGATCCTCACTTATTCGCGCATGCGTCATCACTGTCTGAAGGCTGTTGAGCAATTGGAGGCTGATGGTATCGATGCAGAATTGATCGATTTAATCAGTCTCAAACCCTTTGATATGGAAACAATTGCTCGCTCTATTCGCAAGACTCATCGGGTGATTGTGGTGGAGGAATGTATGAAGACTGGTGGCATCGCTGCTGAGTTGATCGCATTGATTACTGAGCAGTGTTTCGATGAACTCGATGCTCGGCCTGTAAGGCTCTCCAGCCAGGATATTCCAACTCCATATAACGGTAAGCTTGAAAATCTCACGATTATTCAGCCCCATCAGATTGTTGAGGCAGCTCAGCAGATTGTTCGTAAGGGGCTCTGATTAATGGCACGTCAACAGGGCTGGTTTGCACTGATCCTTGCTCTTGCAATTGCAGCAGGATCTGTATGTGCCAACTTCCCGCTTGAGTTGGGTCTTGATCTTCGAGGTGGCAGTCAACTCACTCTGGAAGTGCAGCCCGCTGGCGAGATCACTCGCGTGAAGTCGGAGCAGCTTGAGGCGGTAAAGGCGGTATTGGATCGCAGGGTAAATGGCTTAGGTGTTGCCGAATCCACCCTTCAGACCATTGGTGATGATCAGTTGGTTTTGCAGTTACCAGGAGAACAAGACCCCTCCCGGGCTGCCAAGGTACTAGGCGAGACGGCTTTGCTTGAGTTCCGTGCTCAAAAGCCTGGCACTGAAGAGGAGGTTCGCAATTTACAGAGGCTGAGGCGACAGGTTGAAAGCATTCTCAAGTTGAAGCAAGAGCGAGCAAAGTCGGGAGAATCTCGAGCTGAGGATGAGCCAGATATCGAGCAACTTGCTGAGGAACAGAAGGCTTATGGCCTGCAGAGCAGTGCTGGTAGTGAGATTGAGCAGTTGGAACAGTTGGAGGAGCAGGCAAGCATCAAGATTGCTGAGTTGTTTAAGCCCACTTCGTTAACAGGAAAGGATTTGGTTACAGCTGGGCGTAATCAACAGCAGAACGTCGCAGACAGTTGGGAGGTGACACTCTCCTTCAACCGTGAGGGGGCAGATAAGTTTGCTGAGTTAACTCAATCGATCGCTGGTACAAGTCGTTTGCTCGGCATCGTTCTTGATGGAAGGTCTATTAGTGAGGCCAGTGTTGGGGATCAGTTCAGAGCCGCTGGTATTACTGGCGGGGCGGCCACGATTAGCGGTAATTTCAATGCAGAGGAAGCTCGCGATCTGGAAGTCCAGTTGCGGGGTGGGTCGCTGCCATTACCCGTGGAGATCCTCGAGGTGCGAACTATTGGTCCCACCCTGGGCGCCGAAAACATTCGCCGTAGTTTGATCGCGGCGCTTTCTGGTCTGGCCTTGGTGGCCATTTTCATGGTCTTCACCTATCGCCTGCCGGGTTTGGTTGCAGTAATGGCCTTGAGCCTTTATGCCCTATTCAATCTTGCTGTTTATTCCCTGATTCCTGTAATCCTTACCCTCCCAGGGATTGCTGGTTTCATCCTCAGTATTGGGATGGCGGTAGATGCCAATGTGCTGATCTTTGAGCGTGTCAAGGATGAATTGCGGCGTGGCAATACCCTGATTCGCTCGATAGAGACAGGCTTCTCAGAGGCGTTGTCGTCGATTGTTGACGGTCACCTCACTACTTTGATCAGCTGTGCAGCACTCTTTTTTCTTGGTACGGGTTTGGTTAAAGGGTTTGCCGCCACCCTTGGTATCGGCGTATTGCTGAGTCTGTTTACGGCGCTTAGCTGTACTCGCACACTGCTGCGTTTCTTGATGGGTTATCAGGCTTTGAGGCGTCCCACCAATTTTTTGCCTGCCAAGCAGTTGCCTTCTTCTTTCGCCTAAATCATGGCAGTTTCATCTTCCATAGGGTCTTCCCAGCGACCACTCAGATTTCAACTTTGTCGTCAACGAGGTCGGGTTTGGGGGATCTCTGCTGTGGTTGTGGTGATCAGTCTTGTGGGATTGATTCTTTGTTGGCGGGATCCCTCGATTGGAGCTCCGCTTCGGCCAGGCCTCGATTTCACTGGTGGAACTCAGATCCAGTTAGAGCGTAGTTGTACCAAGAGCTGTCAGTCGCTTAATACCGTCACTGTGGCCAAGGTTTTGGCAGGGCTGGATTTGCCTGATAACAACAGCGAGGCTGCTCCAAGCCTTTCTCGAGCCAGGGTGCAACTTCTTGATGGTGGTCAGTCTCTGGTATTGAGATTGCCTTTCCTTTCTGCCGCTCAAGGGCAGGCTGTGATCGAGGGAATAAATCAGGTAGCAGGGCCGCTTCAGAGTGGTGGCCAGTCGGTAGACACCATTGGCCCCAGCCTGGGTGGTCAATTGCTGCGCAGCAGCTTGATATCTCTTTTGGTGGCGTTCACGGGGATCGCCATCTATATCAGCTTTCGCTACGACCGTCGTTATGCCTTGCTGGCTCTTGTAGCACTTGCCCATGATGTGATCATTGTTTGCGGTGTATTTGCTTGGTTGGGTTTGCTGCGGTGGCTTGAAGTAGACAGCCTTTTCGCTGTAGCTCTGCTCACGATTGCTGGCTATTCGGTGAATGACACTGTGGTGGTGTTTGACCGTATACGTGAGCGCAGTCGTGTGGATTCCACCTTGCCACTGACAGAACAGATTGATCGGGCCGTGTCTGCAACCCTGACAAGAACTCTCTATACCAGCGGCACCACCTTGCTTCCTCTGCTTGCTCTGATCATCTTCGGTGGGGCAACGCTTTATTGGTTTGCTGTAGCGCTTGCTCTAGGGGTAATAGTTGGCAGCTGGTCAAGTATTGCCCTGGCTCCTTCATTGCTGAGTCTCTGGCAAGGGGGTGGTCCTCCTGCGACAACTTTGAAAATCACTCCAACCCCTGCTTCTCAATCTTCTCCTTTGTCTGAGTCTCAACCTCCGAGTGAGGGGGCAAGCTGAGCTCTGGTGGCTGAAACTGTTCGCTCTCGTGGCTTTTCTGGCGAACGTTGGTTGCCACTAGTTCTTTTGGGTCTTTCCCTTTGGGATCTGCGAACAGAGTTTCGCTTGCTTTTAGAGCATTTCACATTTACGCAGTTGATCTTTGCTCTTCGCCACCATTGCTTGGCTGTAGTCGTGTTGTTTTGCAGTCCATCGCTTTGGCGGCGGTATAGGCCCTCTCGACGGATATCACAGGATGGAGACGGCATTAACGACTCACCTTGAATGAATCGGATTTAAACCCACTGCTCTATTAGCTCATTGCTGCGCTTTTGATTCTGCTCAGATTGATTGTCAGCTAGTGATGAAAGGTGGAAAATTATCAGTTCCGCTCTGATGCTTTCGTCTTTGAGGTTCTTACTACTTATTCCGTTGCTTGGGTTGGCTATTTTGTTTATTCTCTGATCCCTGATAAATAATAGCCAAATCTCATTATAGCGGGCCATTTTGAGTATAGGCTTTGATCAATACGCTGAGGTAATAGATGTGTTGAATATCAAGTTCGCTTTAGGTCTTGGTTTTTTGCATAACAAGGCCCCGCTGCCGAGCGGGGCTTTGTAGTTAAGATGATTTGTTATCTATCTATCTATCTATCTATCTATCTATGTATCTATAAAAGATCGCCGAACCCAGTTCTGCCAAGTTGTCTGGTGGTTAACAAGACGAGCAGCAGGAACAGCCAATGTGGGGGTTGACAGCGGTCATGAAGTTAGTCTCTAGAGCAGTGGCGACTTCACTTTTATTTGCAGATTGCATGGCGAACATACTGCCAGCTTCTTCAGTGAATAGAAGTTCGCCTGCTTGTGCTAGCTCTTTGTAAGATCCACTGTAATCATCCTCCACTCCCCAGATTGCTTGAAGGGCAGCAATGTCAGAATCGCTAAACCAGTAATCCCAACCATCAATGCTCTGGTTGTATGACATCACTGTGTCATCAGTGTCCCAGTTTCCATTTGTGGGATCTTCATAGGGGTGAGAAAGACCTAGTGCATGACCGATCTCATGGATGATTGAGTTTCTGTCAAAATCATTTAATGAATCTTCCATATCCGTGTCCTTCCAGACGACATCCCAATACTGACCTGAGTCGTATTGATTAAAAACCTGCCCCACAATGCCCTCAGTCCAGCTGCTGACATAATCAACAGAATAGATGTCAATCTGAGTTTCTTCGTAGGTAGATTGCTGTACAAAGTCTAGGTCGATTAATGGATCAAGATTGTTGAAGACACCCTGAATGAAGACATTGTCTTCGAAGGAATGACCAACGCTATTTATACTTGTTGAGTAATCAAGAGCGAAACTTTCTTCTGCTGTTTGGTGAATGTAGTAGTTGAGAGTTTCAGAGCCATTGAGTGCATTGAGTGTGTGATTCCCAAAATTCTCACTGATAAGACCATTGGCGGAGATAGTCATTGATGCTATTGATTGTGGGGATTATTCCCTCGATGCAGATAACATCGCTTTTCTCAGCATCTAATGCGGTGATCTAGATCAACCACATCTGTGATCTTGCTCACAGGGTTTTAATCGCCAAGGCTTGGTAGCAGTTGTTAGCCCAAATCAATTGGTTAAGAGAAAAATGTGAAGCTTGAGTTTTATGGGCTCTTCACAGATGCCGGGAGGTTGTTTAAAGAAGGCATAGAAAGCTTTTGGCTTGTTTTTGTCTGTAGATCATGCCCAGCGATCCATGATCTGCTCAACAACGACTTGTTCCATAACCACTTGCAAAACCACTACAAGGGGTAGGGCGAGTAATACGCCAGGTAGACCCAGCAAGGCGCCCAAGCTCAGTTGAGCCATTAATGCCACAGTCGGCAGGAGATTTACTGTGCGACTCAGTAATAGGGGGGTGAGTAGGAAGGCCTCTAGGTTTTGCAAAATCAACCGCAGCACCAGCACCTGAATCATCAGCACGGGGGATACAGTCAGCGCCAGTGCGAGCGGCAGCAGTGAGGCGGCTGTCGGGCCAATGGTGGGAACGAAGGTAAGCAGGCCACATAACAAGGCACTTAATAAGGCCAGGGGGGCCTTGAGCAGTGCCAGTCCACCCCAGGTGAGCACAAACACAGTGCTTGCAGAGATTGTCATGCCAGTAAGCCAGCCACCTAGGGCCATTCGGCATTTGGTCAGCAACTCATTCATCGCTTGTCTTGCCGGACGTGGTGTCACAGCAATCACCATCTGCCGGTGGGAGTAAGGATCTAAGGCAAGCAACACTGCCAGCAGACTCATCAAAAGCAACTGAATCAGGCTGTTGGCCGCTCCGCCGGCAAAACCCAGCAATTGGGAACCCAAGGGTTGGATGCGTTCCCAGCTGAACAGTTCAGTAAAGGACTCTTCTAGATTGATTAGACGAGGATTGCTGGAGAGCATTGATTTCAGCTTCTCCATCGCAGTGGGTACGAGGCTGCCTAGCTGTTGCACCTGGGTGATCAACTCCGGCACTAGCAGTTGGAACACCACGCCACCGACAAGCAGCAGCACTAACAGCACCACTGCAAGCGAAAGAGGGCGAGGCCAGGAGGTCCGTTTCTGTAGCTTCTCGATAAGAACATCAAGCGCTACTGCCAATACCACTGCCCCGAAGAGCACTAACAGCACCCAGCGCAGCTGCCAGGTGAGCAGCGCCAGCATCACCAGAGTGAGTGCGACTAGCAGAGTGCGGGCATTCATCGAGCCAGGCGCTGTTTCTTCCAGGGATCAAGCAGATCGTGGATGATCACTTCGCGAATTAAAACCTGCATTACTACAGCTAGTGGCAGCGCTAGCAGTAGGCCGAGAGGGCCAAACACCACTGTGAAAACAAATTGGGCGGTAAGGGTGAGACCTGGCAGCAATTTCACCTGGTGGTGCATCACTGATGGCGTGATCACATAACTCTCTAGGTTCTGAATCACCACGTAGAGACCCAGCACTGCAACTGCTTTCCAGGGGGCATCAAGTAGTGCTACCGACATCGGAAAGATGGTGCTCAATGTGGGACCCACGTTTGGGATCACATTGAGCAGACCAGCTAGCAGGGCATTTGCCATTACTAGCTTTACCCCAAGAAGTGAAAGACCGATTCCAGCAAGCAGGGCTACACAAAAACAGCTGACCAATACGCCAACCATCCAGCTGCTTAGGGCTTCTCCACATTGGCTCAGGATTGAACGGGCCCGTCGTCTGTAAAACGAAGGCAATAACAAGATGGCTACTTCTCGGTATGCAGTTGGCTGCACTGCAATCATCAAGCTCATGGCCAACACAAAAAGAAGTTGCACCACGCCACTGCCGAGATTGCCTGCAAGGCCAAGAAGTTTCTGAAGACCTTCACTTAGGCCTGAGGCCAATCCCGAACCATCTTGTAGGGGATTAAATCCATCGGCAAACAGCTGCTTCTCCCATTCACCCTTGCTATTGCCAACTCCATAGACCATCTCTGAGGTTTGGTTGATAGCGCCGATGGCCAACTTCCAGAGCTCCTTTGCGGCGGCGGGAAGTTGTAATAGCAATTGGTGGAACTGTTCTGTAAATGGGGGAACTACAATCGCCATTGCAATGCTCACGACAAGCGCAAGCCCTATCAAGCAGATCAGTAGGGCTACTGGGCGTGGCATCGATTTCTTTGAGCGCAGCTCACCCACCAAGGTGCACAGAGCCATGGCTAGAACAATGCCTGCAAAGAGATGAATTACTACTTCTCTAAGGCTCCAGAGCAGTACTCCTGAGGCCACTAGTGCAGTCAGAGCTAGCCATTGGGAGAATTTCACCCGTATTTAGCTGCAGTCTTTACATTCTCGCGTTAGTTCCCGGAGTAGCCCAGCCCGTGACAATTGGCATAGCGTTTGGCAAAGCGCATGAAGCGCTCAAAGTCCTCTTCTGATTTCCAGACGTATATGGCTTCTAGTGCGCTTGGTTGGCCGTTCACAAAACGAGCATTTACCTCGCGAGTAGAGAGTTCACCTTCTTCATCGATCATGATCATGCCGGTGATGCCAGCCCAAGTTTCTGGGGCCATAATCTCTGGTTGATCAAAGACGAAGAGAGCCCTACCAGTTCGACCGTCATTACTGCGTGTTACTCGGATGTCTGGTATGACCGGTTCATCGATGCCACGTGTGAACTGGATTGCCGCAGCTTTGTTCGCTTGAGCCATGGATCGCTGCGACAAAAAGTGAATCTTACGTCGACCGGATGCCCAGCCGTGGCTAGATGGTTGGTCTCACAAGCTGTTGGTCAATCAGCATCTCAGCGGCTTTGGTTACGGTGAGTCCGGAAAGATCAACGCAGTGGCGTTGAGGAGCCCTTGTCAGTTCGTGGTCATAGCAGCGGTCGTAGTAATCCAGCATGGCTCTACAGGCATGGTCCCAGTTTTCAAGAGTTAGTGCATCTAAGGCTTGCCTGGTGCGCTGTGGGCCCAAACGGCGGCTGATGCGTTCGGTGGCTTCCTTTAGAGCCTCACTTCCATGCTGGCTATAAACGTCAACGAGTTGATTTACCCGTTCCTTAACGGGCCTGCTGATCTCCAGTACTGGTGCCATTTGCATCTGTTGGAAAAGTGCTCGGGGGATCCGGCAGCGACCTACTAGTGAACTTTCCGCTTCCAGCCAGACTTCTGCATTAACAGTTTTTACGCAGCTGTTTAGGACCTCAGCAAGCTGGTTCTCGTAGTGTTCGCTGCTTGGTTGTGGTGGCAAGCCCAGACCCCCGAAGCTGCTACCTCGATGGTTCGCTAGACCTTCAAGATTGACTACTGCAACCCCTCGTTTTGCCAGGGCCAAAAGCAGATCAGTCTTGCCCGTACCTGTGCGCCCTGCCAACAGTCGCAGGGGCCAGGGTTTCTCAAATTGTTGCAGCACCCATCGCCGATAGGTTTTGTATCCACCCTCTAAAAGCACAGGCTTGAGATCAAGTAGATCAGCTAGCCAAGCAACGCTTGCAGAGCGCATGCCGCCGCGCCAACAGTAAATCCGCAGATCAGATGCACAGTCGTCTTGTGATTCAGCTGCTGTTGCTTTTTTGAGTTCTTCCAGGGTGTCAGCCAGTGTTGTCAGCTTTGGACCTGTGATCTCCAGTCCCAGTCTGATCGCTTGCTGACGACCTTTTTGCTTGTAAGTGGTGCCGACTTGCGCTCGTTGTTCGTCGTTGAACAGGGCAAGGTTGATTGCCCCTGGCCAATGCCCCTTGCTGAATTCAGCAGGACTACGCACATCCACGATGGGACCAGTGGCCTGACGGAATCTTTCGATCGAAAAAGGAGTTGGGGTACCCATTCCTGACATAGTGGGCCAGCGCCGAGCCAGAAGAGCCGGTTTAGATTCATGCTCTCCGGTCCCTCCCCTGTTAATAACCTCAGCGTTGATCAACTGCTTGAGCGATTCAGTAGTGGCTCATCGCGTCAGCGACTGAGCCTTATCAAGCCTGTAGAAGAAAGGGCTGAAGAGCTTGCAGCGTTAGGGAGTGCTGCCCTTGCCTCTTTTGACCCAGAAGGGGATGACTGGGCGGCTGGTTGGATATTGCAAGTGTTTCAGCGGCATCAGCCGCAGGCGTTACCCAGCTTATTGAGTAGCGATTCCAGTGGTTGGTTTGCGACTCCCTCTGCTGTCGGTATTGACTATGGAGCTTTGCAGCGCGATCTCCTCGAAGAACGCCTAGAGGAGGCTGATCGCTTCACCAGTGCAACGCTACGCAAGCTTGCAGGGCCTGGAGCTGAGCAGCGAGGCTACGTTTATTTCAGTGAGGTGGCTGCGATTGATGGCCTTGATTTGGTCACCTTGGATCGTCTATGGACTGCTTATTCCCAGGGAAGGTTTGGCTTTACTGCCCAGGCACGCTTACTCAATGCTCTAGATGGTAGGTATCACAGCCTCTGGCCTCGTATCGGCTGGAAACAAGAGGCTAATTGGACTCGCTATCCAGGATCTTTTACGTGGTCTCTCTTAGCTCCTGAGGGGCATATGCCTTTGATTAATCAGCTACGGGGTGTCCGCTTGATGGATGCGGTGTTGAATCATCCATCACTTGTAGCCCGTCGTTAGTTCAGGTTTTCAGGCTGAATTCAGTGGCGTTGAACTCGCTAGCGGTTATGTTCAAAGTAGGTCTAAGCAGTCTTGATGCCTTTCTGGTCCTTGACAGCTGCAAGGCATTTGTTTGGCGAAGGCCCGTCAGGGGTTGCACCACTTTTTCGTTGGGCCGAGTTCACGCTTCCTTCTACCCTGCAGCTCACTCCTTTGTTGGAGATACTGCTTGAGCCTGTTGATTGCCAGGACACCAGCCATCGCCTTCAGTTAGGCCTGCAGGAAGCTTTGGTGAATGCAGTGCGCCATGGCAATGATGGAGATCCAGACAAATCCTTGAGGGTTCGTCGGATTTTTACGCCTAACTGGATGATTTGGCAGATCCAGGATCAAGGGGCAGGCATGCCGGATCATGCTCGAGTGGGCTGCCTTCCAGCCCAGCTGGAGTCAAACAGTGGTCGTGGATTATTTCTGATTCATCAGTGTTTTGATGATGTGCGTTGGAGCCGTCGCGGTAATCGCCTTCAACTTGCTTGCCGTCGTCCCAGGGCGCTTAAAGCTGTCGGTGATCTGCAGCCTTGAGTTACTTGAATTGACTTCAAATCTGCCTTTGATTTTGCTCATAGTTTTATTAGGGCCTGCAAGTAAGGTCTCTTTAAGGCCTGGTTAATTAGGTTGGCCAAATGCCTAGTAGGAGAGCTCTTTCTTGTTAGGAATGGATTGCTTTGACCACCTTTGTTACTTGATCAGCATTTACGGTTTTGATTACACCTGTATCGATACATGCCACCTGGAATAGGGACGGTTCAGGCCCTCTAGCTCCAGCAACAATATGGATAATTTCTCCCATCCACCAGCTCTCCTTGGCATTCCCTTGATTGTCTTGAACAATCACCACATCTCCACTGGCAACAGCAAGGAAGATTGACTCTTCAGGCGAAATAACTGCACCTGCTTCTGCGGTTCTCGGCAGGGCACCCATCTTGCCACGGCTAGTACGTTAGTTCTAGCAAGCTAATGATGTTTTGTCTGGTTTGGCGCTTGGGGTTGCTTCGATAGTTATTGGCCAGCTGATGGATTGCGCAGGAGGATTGGATGCAAGTTTGAGACTGCAGTTGGGCCATTGCTTCAAATGCAATACGGCTTGGAAGAATCGTCTTATTCCCTGCCACAGCCTGGGGCTTTGAGTTCTCGTCTGATCCAGTGCAGGCCCTGATCGGTAAGAGCCTCAACATCTTCGCGCTTTCCGCCTTGAAGCAGTTGCACTAAGGCTGCTGCCAGGAGCTCTGCAGTGCGGTGATCGGCATCTCCTTTTAGTTGATGCCAGTTGTGATCATTGATGCTCAGCTGAGCATGAAGCTCTCTGGCCTGACGTTGGACTTCAAGTGGCCATTGAGGTTGTTTGCTTTCCATCGCTATCTGTGGATCATCTGGTCTATTTTGCTTGCGTTAATTCAAGCTGTCTGCATGGCGAGAAAGCCACGTCAGATTCCGCTGCGCTGGCTGCATGGAGTATCCAGGTTGATGCTTCAAGGGCAGCGCCAGGAGCGACTTGCACGTTCTTCTCAGGCGCTGCAGGCTCGGCGGAGCAGGCAAAGGCAGCATTTGGCTCGTCAGATTGTGGAAATGCCTTTAGAGGGATGGTTGTGGCCACAACCATCCGGGGGATGGCTATGGCGCTCCTTGCGTTGGGGTGGCCCAGCACTTGCTCTTGGTTGGTGGCTCAGTCAGCGCTGATTTCTTTTAGGGGATTGGATTCAGACTCCTACTGGAACTTCCTGCTTCACCACAACTAGGGATCTAGGGCTATCAGGAATGGCTTGCTCCAGCGGAGGCAGCGTGATCTTGGCAGGCTGTTGAATTCCTTGACCGCGAATCCAAGCATTGCGAAGGCTGCGTCGTCGCTGATCTTCTGCAAGTACGAGTCGATCTGCCGCTGCACTTGGGCTTTCATTGGCTAGTAATGCTGTATGGAGACAGATACCAAAACCATGAGCTTCAATTTGCACTTTGCCTTCCATAAAAACAATTTGGAAGGTCCAACCCTCTAACCACCGCAACCGGAAGGGATTGCTCATGATGTCCCTTCAGAGAAGAAATGCACAGAGTTATGCAACGAATGTGCGCACCTTATGTGTTACGCACCCATAGGCATGAGTGTGTCAGGGAATCCGCTTAAGATTTGTCGTTGAGGGGTTTAAAGCCTGTCCAAACTCTTGTCATGAAGTGGGATTCGGCTGTGATGCCCTCAAAACCGCTGCTATGTAGCCGCTCATCAATATTGTCGGAGATGTAATCGCGGTAGTAAGGCTCATGGAATACTCGCTGGAAGTTTTCCATGGCTGTATTGAATTGTGGTGAGTCACTTGGTTGTATCGAATCGGCTAGCACCAGAACTCCCCCTGGTTCAAGCACTCGCCAGCATTCGTTGAGGACGTTTTGTCGCGCTGAGCGCGGCAATTCGTGAAACAGAAAAACGCATGTGACTGCTTGCATACTGCCATTGGCAAATGGCAGATCCTCAGCGTTACCTCGCACCAGTTGGGCCAGTTCACCTGAGCGGCTATTAAGCCAACGACCTGCCTGTCGTAGGTAGGCCGCGGAGAGATCTAAACCCAGCAGTTCAACTTTGGGTAGAGCGCTGCGGATTTGCTGCAGGGTTCGGCCAGTACCAGTTGCCACATCCAGCACGCGAAGGCTGGAGGGATTACGCAGCTGGAAGCGTTTTAGCCCTCGCTTAAGAGGTGCCAAAACACGTCGCCGCATTGCATCTGCTGTGCCATTGAACAGGATCTCAACCTGCAGGTCATAGAGCTCTGCGGAATGGTCGCTTAAGTAACCATCGGTTTGGTGGTGAAAGTTTTGTAGGTAGTAATCGGGATAGATCTCTGGATCGACCTCATTTGGCAAGTCGTGGATGTTCTGGGCTCGGCGCCGTTGCCAGGTTGAGGGAAGATCTAGCCAGACCAATGGGTATCGCTGGGCCCATTCCAGCCAAGGGGCATCGAAGAGTTGTGTTTTTGGGTAAATGCCTTGCTCGGCTTCTTGCCAGTCGATTTGTTCGAGATCAGCCATTGAGCGGCGCAGCTCTTTAATCATTTCTGCTGGAACCTTTTCAATGCTGGGCATGGCTCCAGGAGCCAGCAATTCCATCAGCTTTGTGCTCACTTCTTTATGGGCTAGACCCGCCAAACTCTTGCTCTGCTGAAGGGTCTGGTAAGCGAACTTGGTGAGGTTTGGCGGCGCCATGAACCTGGGCGAGGTTTGTTCTATTTCAGCGGATTGATCGTTGTGTTGCGGCCTAGTGCTGACATAACTTTTTCCTATTAAGCAATCATTGCGTAGCAACGGTTAAAAAAGACACTTGCAGTGAGCTTGAAGTAGATGGTTAAGGGCTTGATCTCCTTCTCAGCTCAGTTTGGGGGCGTCGAGGATTACACGAAGCGGCTTTGCTTCGGAATTAAATCTGCTCAGTGGTCGTTGTAAGGCGGCTGCAGAGTTTTGCTTTTGCTCTGATTACTTATCCCTGTGAGCAGCATCTGCATGACAGTGCCTTGGTTCAGTTGTGTCATCACTAAGCATTAATTGCTTGATTAGATGCCGCTCTTTTTGTCTTGGTTTTTTCTTTTGCTCTTGTGCCTTGTTGTTGGTTAGGCAATGCATTGCTTCTATTAGTGCTGGATATTTTGGAAGAGGTCTCCCTGTATCGAGTCGTACCACTGGAGATTGTTTCTAGCTCTTTTAGCCACTTTGGGATTGCTTTGTGTAAGTCGTTTTTGGATTTTGTGCCCAGGCGTTCTTGCATATTGTTGGGAAGTTGACTGAGCTGATGCATCAGCCCAGTCTTCAGCTTTGAAGGTGGCATATGGAGAGGAGACAAGTGCCATAGATCTAATGCAGTACACACGTACTAACAGGTAGAGCTTAGCGCTGTCAACCCTTTGGGGTGCATGGGTTTTGAATTGGTTTCGGCAATAGCTGCCGCATCGTTCGTGGATTAGACGAGATGTTCTCGCTGAATTGATAGAGGCCAAGCTGCAAGCTTCTTGATAAAGAAAAGCCCACCCATGAACCAGCCTGTGATTGAGGCCTAGAACGCGAGGGGCTAGAAGTAGCTCGTTAGTTTGGCTCGGGTCGACTCTGCTATCGCAGAGGCTTATGAGCATAAATTTTATTTTTATCCACTACCAGCCTATTGATAAGCGCTTTGGTTCAAGCGTCGTAATACATGGTGAACTCGTGGGGGTGGGGTCGCTGACGCAGTTGCTGAACTTCTTCGTACTTGATCTCAATCCAGTTATTGATGAAGTCTTCGGTGAAGACTCCGCCTTCCATTAAGTAGTTCTTGTCAGCATTTAGGGCTTCTAGGGCACCATTAAGTGATGCTGGCACTGTGGGGATACTGGCGAGACGATCTGCTGGCAGTTCAAACAGGTCCTCATCAAATCCTTCGCCTGGGTCAATCTGGTTTTTGATGCCGTCGAGGCCCGCCATCATCATTGCGCTGAAAGCTAGATAAGGATTTGCCAGGGCATCGCCTGGGCGGAATTCCAGGCGCTTTGCTTTAGGGTTTGGGCCAGTGAGTGGGATGCGAACAGCAGCAGACCTGTTGCCCTTTGAATAAACCAGGTTTACAGGTGCTTCGAAGCCTGGGACAAGACGCTTATAGCTGTTGGTCGTGGGGTTGGTGAAGGCAAGGAAGGAAGGTGCATGCTTAAGGATGCCGCCGATGTACCAGCGTGCTGTTTGAGACAGGTTTGCGTAGGTACCTTCCCCGAAAAACAGCGGCTGACCTCCTTTCCAGAGGCTTTGGTGTACATGCATTCCTGTGCCGTTGTCGTTGAACACTGGCTTGGGCATGAATGTTGCCGTTTTGCCGTATTTACGGGCCA